>OGHC01000279.1_pt1 | contig 43822 bp, 33 predicted proteins | sample 1571381 | NCBI WGS metagenome assembly OGHC01 (sample SAMEA2581945, study PRJEB24529) | metagenome | biome: Human gut stool | place: China | collected 2011 | reverse complement strand
AATATAATGTAATACCAGATGTCAGCAAGCAGTATGATACCGTGCACAGAATGCTTTTCAGAGAGGATATAGAGACCGTCTACTGGGCAGGTGATGCCGGAAAAGAAGGACAGACGATCGAGGAGAATATCAGACGTTTCGGTGGTGTCAGGGAAGGAATGAAAGAACTTCGTGTCTGGATCGATTCCCAGACCGAGGAAGAAATCCTGCGCGGAATCCGCGAGGCAAAGCCGATGTCAGAGTATGACAATCTGGCAAAATCCGGTATCATGCGTACGATTGAAGATTATGCGATGGGAATCAATTTTTCCAGAGCCATGTCGGTAAAATACGGGAAATTATTAAATGATGCCGCGGCGACAAAGAGTTACACAGCAATCGCAGTGGGACGTGTCATGACGTGTGTACTTGGGATGGTTGTGATCCGCGAGCGTGAGATACGCAATTTTACTGAGACTCCATTTTATCGTGTGGTGGGAGACTTTTTACCGGAAGGTGCTGAAAATGAGGTGTCAGTTGCTGCAGAGTGGAAAGCGGTTGAGGGTTCTGGATATTTTGAATCGCCGCTTTTATATAAGGAAAATGGATTCAAAAAACGTGAGAGTGCAGAAAAACTGATCGGTGAACTTGACGGGAAAATGGCGTTTGTAAAATCTATGGAGCGCGGTACATCCAGAAAGAAAGCACCACTGTTATTTAATCTTGCAGAGTTGCAGGCAGAGTGCTCCAAACGATACAAGATCAGTCCGGATGAGACATTGCAGGTGGCACAGGATTTATATGAGAGAAAACTCACGACTTATCCAAGAACAGATGCGAGAGTTCTGTCAACAGCGGTAGCAAAGGAAATCGGTAAAAATTTAAACCGCCTGAAAACTTATGAGCCGACCAAAACTTATACGGAACATATTCTAAAAGAAGGCAGCTACCGGAATATTGCACGTACACAGTATACCGACGACTCAAAGATCACAGACCACTATGCGATCATTCCGACCGGGCAGCTTACGGAACTTCATTCGTTAAATGACCTGCAGCGAAGAGTATACGATCTTATCGTACGCCGCTTTTTAAGTATTTTTTATCCGGCGGCAGAGTATGAGACAGTCAAACTTGTGGTACAGGTGGAAGCAGAGCAGTTTTTTGCATCTGCAAAGGCACTTAAAAATCCGGGATTCCTTGAAATTATGGGAAGACCGGCAAATGAAGACAATAAGGAAGAAGAGAGTGCGGGACTTTTAAAACTGGCGGGACAGTTAAAGACCGGCGATCCGCTGAATGTGGATGGTTACGAGATCAAAGAGGGGAAAACGGCACCGCCAAAACGTTACACGTCCGGTTCCATGGTGCTTGCAATGGAAAATGCCGGACAGCTTATTGAGGAGGAAGAGTTAAGAGAACAGATCAAGGGATCAGGGATTGGAACGTCTGCGACAAGAGCTGAGATCATCCGTAAACTGGTGCGCATCGGGTATCTTAACCTGAATAAAAAGACACAGGTATTAAGTCCGGAAGCAATCGGTGAGATGGTGTTTGAGGTGGTAAGTATGACTGTGCCTGCGCTTTTGAATCCGAAAATGACAGCTTCCTGGGAAAAAGGACTTGACGGTATTACGCGCGGAACAGTCGTTATGGAAGATTATCGCGGGAAACTGGAGGATTTTATCCGGAAAGAAACGGTTTCCATGATTGAGCATGATCTGACCGGAAATCTTGCTGCAAGGATACATCCATTTGTCGGAAAAGGTGGAAGAGGACTTGCAGCCAGAAAAAAAATAGAGGCGGTCTGTCCGGTCTGCGGCGGGGATATGGAAACGACACCATTCGGTTATGGATGCAGTAATTATAAAAAAGATGGAAGCGGATGCAAGTTTGCCATCGGAACCATAGCAGGAAGAGACTTAGAGGAAGACGAAGTGGTGGAGCTTCTGACCAAAGGGCACACAGAGGTATTGTCCGGCTTTATATCAAAGTCCAGAAAACGCTTTTCTGCTGCATTGGTACTTGAAAAAGATGAGAATGGAAAAGCATCAGTCAATTTTGACTTTTCCAAAAATGAACCTGAAATATTAGAAGGGGTGAAATGTCCGGTCTGCGGTTCTGATATGGAAATCACTTCTTTTGGTTACAGTTGTGTGAAACACCGTGAAGATCCGGAAAGCTGTTATTTCTCCATTGGAAAAATCGCGGGAAAATCCCTTAGTGTGGATGACCTGACTGATCTGCTGCAAAAAGGAGAGACGGAGGTCTTAAAAGGGTTTACCGCAAAAAATAAAAAGAAGTTTTCGGCGGCATTGCTTTTGAAAACAGGAGAGGATGGCAGAAAAACAGTCGAATTTGATTTTTCAAAGAATGAGGCAGAGATATTAGAAGATGTAGTCTGCCCGATGTGCGGCGGACAGATCCAGAAAACATCATTTGGTTATGGCTGTATGAATTACGACCAGCAAAATCCGCAGAGCTGCCGCTTTGCCATCGGTACACTTGCGGGACGTGACCTGACAGAGACTCAGGTGAAAGCACTTCTGACCGACGGCAGAACGGAGACAATCCGCGGTTTTAAGTCGAAGACCGGGAAAAAATTTGATGCCTGTGTGGCGTTAGAGACGGATGAAACCGGTCGGAAGTATTTAAAATTTGACTTTGACCATGTGGAGGCAAAGAAGATAAAAGATGTAGTCTGCCCGCTCTGCGGTGGTGATATCGTACAGACAGCGTTTGGCTACGGATGTGCGAATTATAAAAAAGATGACCCGGAAAGCTGCCGTTTTTCCATTGGAAAGATGGGAGAAAAAACGTTAAATGAGGCACAGGTGAAACAGCTTCTGACAGAAGGCCGGACAGCAACGATTCGCGGTTTTAAGTCAAAGACAGGAAAGAAGTTTGATGCAAGGATTGCTTTAAATAGAGACGAATCCGGCAAGGTGATCGGACTGAAATACGATTTCTCGGATGTGGAAGCGCCAAAATTAAAAGATGTGAAATGTCCGGTCTGCGGTGGGGATATGGTAAAAACGCCGTTCGGCTATGGCTGTGCGAATTATAAAAAAGATGATCCGGAAAGCTGTCGTTTTTCGGTTGGACAGATCGCAGGAGTAAAATTAAAAGAAGCACAGGTCAAAGAACTTTTAACCAATGGAAAAACCGGTGTGATCGAAGGATTTATCGCAAAGACCGGAATGAAATTTGATGCGCCGTTAAAACTGACCAAAGAGGGGCAGATCACCTTTGATTTCCCGGAGAAACCAAAGCCGGTCGAGACGACGGTAAAGTGTCCGAAATGTGGGGAACTCTTAAAGAAAAGCCAATGGTATTATGAGTGTGACTGCGGTTTTAAGGTAGGGCATACGGTTGCGAAAGTGCCGCTTTCGGAAGCAATCATAAAAGAACTGTTGGAAACCGGAAAGACAAAGGAAAAAGTGACTGGATTTAACTCGAAAGCAGGAAATGTATTTGATGCATGTTTAAAATATGAGGATGAGCGGATCAGTTTTGATTTTGACAATCCGGGAAGCCAGTCTCTGCAAAAACAGGAGACAGAGGGGCAGTCAGAAGTGCAGACGGCTGTGCAGGAGAATGGGGCACAGCAGATGCAGCAGGCAGAACAGGGTGGCACAGAGACACAGCAGTCACAACGGACGGACTCTGAACCGGATGGTGCAGATGATTTCTATGCCGCTATGGCAAATGAGGCTGCGGCGTTCCAGGAGGAAGAAGAGCAGGAATGGATCGCAGGAAGCAATTTTTTAGATGAGTTTATGCCGTAAGCGATCTCCGGCAGACAGAAATTCTTGTCTGTCCGGAGATTTTTTTGCAGTGTTCGAATATTATTTTGACAGATCTGTGAAAACGTTTTACAATAGAACCAGTATGCAAACAGAAATGCAAGGATCACACTGGATTCATATCCATGTGACAGAGACATTCTGGGATGGAGGAAAAGATGGAAAACGCAAAAATCAGCAATTTATATGATTTAGATGAAACAATCGCAAAAGAATATTTAGAACAGTTTACATATCCATGGGAGGCTTTAAAAGGGATCAGTGAGTTCATAAAAAAACTTGGACCAACATTAGATCCGGAAAAGTTTGAAAAAAGAGGCGAGGATATCTGGGTTGCAAAGAGTGCAAAAGTGGCACCGACAGCATGTTTAAACGGTCCGCTGATCATTGATGAGGATGCAGAAATCCGTCACTGCGCATTTGTCCGCGGCAGTGCGATCGTAGGAAAGGGTTCTGTTGTCGGCAATTCCACAGAACTGAAAAATGATATTATTTTCAATTCCGTTCAGGTGCCGCATTACAATTATGTTGGTGATTCTATTCTGGGTTATAAGTCACACATGGGTGCAGGATCAATCACATCAAATGTGAAATCAGATAAGACACTGGTTGTGGTAAAAGATGGTGATGAAAAAATTGAAACCGGATTAAAGAAATTTGGTGCAATGCTTGGAGATTTTGTTGAAGTTGGATGCAATTCTGTATTAAATCCTGGAACGGTGATCGGCAGACATACAAATGTATATCCGCTTTCAAGTGTCAGGGGAGTGATCCCGGCAAATTCAATTTTTAAGAAACCGGGCGAGGTTGTACAGAAAAAAGAAGCATAATATTCTTAAACTTAAGATCCGGACAGGTCGGATAAGTTATGGCAGAAAATATTGATCATATTTTAAGTACAGGGAGATAAAATATATGGAAGAAGAAAAGAAATATATTTATAATGATAAAGCGGAACGGATCAAAAAGATGAACCGGTTCTATATAGGTGCAACCATATTTCTTGGAATATTGTTTTTACTGTATCTGTGGCTCCGCATGGCAAATCAGAATCTGGTAAATGCAGTAGTATATGGGAATACTGTATTAATAATAGGCGCATCAGTTTTGAACACGATTATTTATCATAAAGATCATGCAACAGCAAAATTAAAAGTGATTGCTACGCTTGAGATGGGATTAGAGTATCTGTTAGTCGGAGTACAGACAGATGCACATTTTATTACGTATGTACTGATCGTTTTAGTTGCGTTACAGATTCCGTACTATGATGAAGGTGGATTAAAAAGAACCTGTGTGGGAGTGAGTATTCTCTACGTGATCGTTACGATTCTTCAGGGAATAAAGGGTATTACTGTATTGAACGTGGATACAATATGTTCTGTGGTCGGCGTGCTTGGCGTTTTATTTATGGTTTCAAGAATTGGAAAGATCACATTATTGTTTAACGCAGATGCACTTGGATCCATAGATGAGGAACACAAAAAGCAGAATGAAATTTTACAGGGAGTGCTTGAGATTTCCAAAACTGTTCAGGAAGAATCAGTTAAGAGCAGCAGCCTGATCGGAAAACTGGTCGAGACGACCAATTCTGTAACTGGCAGTATGCAGGAGATTACAACGGCTTCCGGAATGAATGCAAACAGCATCGAAGAACAGAATACCATGACTGCAACGATCCAGGATGCGATCGAGGAAACAAGTGAGCGATCAAAACAGATGGTGGATATCGCAATGAATTCAAATGACAGCATTCAGGAAAATATGCGTGTGATGGATGCGTTGAAAGATCAGGCAGAGCAGATCACAAATACAAATCATGATGTTACTGAGGCAATGACCAAACTTCAGGATAAGACAAAAGAAGTAGAAGAGATTGCAGGTATGATCTTAAATATTTCAAGTCAGACGAACCTGCTGGCGTTAAATGCATCTATTGAGAGTGCACGTGCCGGAGAAGCCGGAAGAGGTTTTGCGGTTGTAGCAGAGCAGATCAGACAGCTTGCGGAACAGACAAAAAATTCGACGGAAGAGATCACGAGAATTACAAACGAACTGAATGCAAATGCAAATGATGTGGTTGTATCAGTAGAAGGTTCTGTACAGGCAACGGAAGATCAGAAAGAAAAGATTCTTGCTGCGTCAGCAACATTTAATCTGCTTAATAAAAATATAGGTGAGCTGGTTGCCCATATTGAAGAGGTCAATAAAAAGGTAAGCGGACTTTCAGATTCCAACAATAAGATTGTGGTAAACTGCTCGCAGCTTTCGGCAGCTACTGAGGAAGTTACGGCGAGTGCAGAACAGGTACATACACTCAGTGAAGAAAACCTTGATGTTGCAAAACAGGTTCAGAATGCGGTAGAGAAAATTCACAGTACGGCAGATGATATAAAAAAGTTTTTGCACTGACAGAAAGGAGTGCATAATTATATGAAAAATAAAGTGTGGTTGTTTACAGCCGCACTTTTGCTTTTTACAGCAGGGTGTGGTGAACCAGATATGGCACAAAATAAAATAAACAGCAATGAGCAGAAAACAGCAGGAATTTCAGATACAGATGAAATGGAATCCGAAATAGACAGCAGTGCGTCTGAAAAAATGGAAGCAGTCGAAGAAAAATATATCTGGAAAGAGATCACGCTGCAGTTCCCGGAGAGCTGGGAAGATAAGTATGTAATTTTAGAAGATGATACCGGTTTTTCTGTTTTTCAGAAAAAATCCTATGAGAAAGAAAGTGGGACGGGGTTTCTTTTTGGAATTACCAAAGACACGGAATGGTATCCGGATGCTGCCGGTGTAAGTATTTTAGGATATACCGATGATGGAGTGTTATATGAGGTTGTGAGGCCTACGGATGTGAGCTGCGATGTGGAAAATGAGGATACTTTAAATGAATATCAAGGGATGATGCAGCAGTCAGATACGGTAGTACAGAATGCGGTCATTGATACACAGAACCTGCACAAAGATGCTGACCAGTATATCATTCCGGTCAGTATGACACAGACAATTTCGGCAGACAGTCTTATCAATATGTCGGACAATGATTTATGGTTAGCACGCAATGAAATCTATGCAAGACATGGACGGGGTTTTACCAATGAATATCTGCAGAGTTATTTTAATGCATGTTCCTGGTATGAAAAAACGGCGGAGACAGATGCATTTGACGAGTCTGTGTTAAGCCAGACAGAGAAAGATAATCTGAAAGTGATACAGGAAGCAGAAAAAACATATGCAGACGAACATCCATATCCGAAAGAGTATAAAACAGGACAGAAAGTTATGGAAGATATTGATGGAGACGGCAGGGAAGAAGAAATACGTTATGATGTGAAAGAGAGTGGCGATTATGCAGGGTATTCCTGTATCCTTACCGTGAATGGAACTTCATATGAACTGTGCGAATATGCGGCGATGGTGACACCGGAAACAGATTGCTTTTATGTCACTGATATTAATGCTTATGATGATTCGTTAGAGATTGCTGTCTTAGATGATGGGCCGAGTGGTGATTATGTGACATATTTTTACCGGTATGATGGAAACACACTCGAATTTGCCGGAGAAGTTACTGGTTTTCCTTTTAAAGAAAAAAATGGCGGTATCAACGGCTTTACCGGACAAAGCGGAATCTATGGAACAATTCGTACAGATATTCTTGAGACAGCATACTTAAATGGCTACTGGTGGTATGACAGTGATGCGGGGAAATTAGAGTATATGGATACCGGAATGCACAGGTATCAGTATTTCACACCGCACAGATTATATGTGGATCTCCCACTGTGGGAGGCTATGGATCAGACATCAGACCAGGTGACGGTTTCATCCGGTCAGGATGTATTCTTTATTAGTTCCGATGCAAAGGAATGGATCTATGTTCGTGCCAAAGACGGAACAAAAGGATATATTCATGTGGATGGGGAAAATATCAGCAACGCCGGCAGACTGGGGTCGGAAGTTTTTTCAGAATTGAATTATTTTGATTAGTGTATAAAAACAAATACACGGAATAAAGATAATTTTTTTCGATTAGGACTTGTAGATTTCAACAAAATGTGCGAAAATAGGTAAGGTATGTTAAATGTATAACAAAGTCTGATACATACAGTTCTATTTAAGTGAAAGGAGTCTTAAAATGATTTACACTAAGGAAGTCGAAAACATGTGTCCTGTAGCAAAGGGCGCAAAACATGAACCAGCTCCAATTCCGGAAGAAGGCAAATGGGTTCATTCTAAAAAAATTGAAGATATTTCAGGTTTTACACACGGTGTTGGCTGGTGTGCTCCTCAGCAGGGTGCCTGCAAGCTTTCATTAAATGTAAAAAATGGTGTAATCGAAGAAGCTTTAGTTGAGACAATCGGATGCTCTGGTATGACACATTCCGCAGCTATGGCAGCAGAGGTATTACAGGGCAAAACAATTCTTGAAGCATTAAACACAGACCTTGTTTGTGATGCAATCAATACAGCAATGAGAGAGTTATTCTTACAGATCGTTTATGGTCGTACACAGAGTGCATTCTCTGATGACGGTCTTGCAATCGGTGCTGGTCTTGAGGATTTAGGTAAAGGACTTCGTTCCCAGGTTGGTACAATGTACGCTACCAAAGAGAAAGGTGTTCGTTACTTAGAGATGGCAGAAGGTTATGTAACCGGTATTGCTCTTGACGAGAATAACGAAGTTATCGGATATCAGTTCGTTTCTCTTGGAAAAATGACTGACTTCATTAAAAAAGGCGATGATCCTAACACTGCATGGGAAAAAGCAAAAGGACAGTACGGCCGTGTGGCAGATGCTGTTAAAATCATCGACCCGAGAGAAGAGTAGGAAAGGAGACGGACGAAAATGGCATTATTTGAAGGATATGAAAGAAGAATTGACCAGATCAACGCTGTGTTAAACAGCTATGGTATCAGCTCTATCGAAGAAGCTGAAAAAATTACAAAAGATGCTGGACTTGATGTTTACGATCAGGTAAAGAAAATCCAGCCAATCTGTTTCGAGAACGCTTGCTGGGCTTACACTGTAGGTGCTGCAATCGCAATCAAAAAAGGATGTACAAGAGCTGCTGATGCTGCTGCAGCAATCGGTGAGGGACTTCAGGCATTCTGTATTCCGGGTTCTGTTGCAGACCACAGAAAAGTAGGTTTAGGACATGGTAACCTTGGTAAAATGTTATTAGAGGAAGAGACAGAGTGCTTCTGCTTCTTAGCAGGACATGAGTCATTTGCAGCTGCTGAGGGTGCAATCGGTATCGCTGAGAAAGCAAACAAAGTACGTCAGAAACCATTACGTGTTATCTTAAACGGACTTGGAAAAGATGCTGCTCAGATCATCTCCCGTATCAACGGATTCACATTTGTTGAGACACAGTATGATTACAAAGCTGCAAAATTAAATGTTGTATATGAGAAAGCATATTCTAACGGACTTCGTGCAACTGTAAAATGCTACGGTGCAGATGACGTTCAGGAAGGTGTTGCAATCATGCATCATGAGAACGTAGGTGTTTCCATCACTGGTAACTCTACAAACCCAACACGTTTCCAGCATCCGGTTGCAGGTACATACAAAAAAGAATGTATCGAGCAGGGTAAGAAATATTTCTCAGTTGCTTCCGGCGGTGGTACAGGACGTACACTTCACCCAGACAACATGGCAGCAGGTCCTGCTTCCTACGGTATGACAGATACCATGGGACGTATGCACTCTGATGCACAGTTCGCAGGTTCTTCTTCCGTACCGGCTCACGTTGAGATGATGGGTCTGATCGGAATGGGTAACAACCCTATGGTTGGTGCTACAGTTGCTGTTGCAGTTTCCGTTGAGGAAGCTCACAAGGCTGGTAAGTTCTAAGATAAAACACTAATAAAATTAAGACTTTAAGGACTTTTGGAGAAATCTGAAAGTCCTTTTTCTTTTATAGTGAAACAGGCAGAAACGTGTTACGTTTTTATGGTACAATAGATTTCAATCGTGCTCTGATTTTTTAGAAACACTTGCACTGATAAGAGTTGGCTTGAGGGATTAACAACATTGTAGTATAATAAATTTAAATCAAAAGCGAATGCAGATATGAGAGGAAAAAATTATGTCGTTTACGGTGTTGAATTTTTCTGAAAATCAAGCGGATTGTTTTTTAATCGTTTTGGAAAATAAAAAACAGGAACAAATAACCATCCTTGTAGATGGAAATAAAGAAAATAGTAATTATCAAAAAGTTATGTATATTATTAGTCAGAAATATCAAAAATTGGACTATATAGTTGTTTCACATGTGGATGACGATCATCTGGGAGGAATTATAAAAATGCTTGAGGATGTAAACTGGAAATGTGCTGAAAAAACAAAGATTCTGTACAATTATGTAGTAAAAAAAAATGTTAGTTATGAACAAGCAAAAAGATTTGAAGATTTAATAGCTGGAAGGACAGTAATTTCTTCCGAAAAAGATAATTATTTTTCGGAAGATAGATATTTAAATATTTTGTCCGAAGACTATCGTAAGGTGTGTATGGAAGTAAAGAGTAAACCTGATAAAGCTTTTTTGACATTGATCAAACCAAAACATTTTAATATGGCTAGAACACGGTCAGATTGTACAAATGTATTGAATAATAACAAAAAATCAAATTCAAAATTGATTAATAAAAATTCGTTTGTATTTCTTTTAGAATTTGAAGGAAAAAGTGCTGTTTTTACAGGTGATGCCAACTGGGATCAAATAGAGTCGTCATTGAATAATACCTTAGGACAGGATTATGTGTTGGATCTGATAAAAATTCCCCATCATGGAGCGAAAGTTAATAATAAAAAAATGGTCGAGTATGCCATAAAACATAAGACAAAATATTTCCTTGTGTCGGGAAAAGAAAAATGGGATAAAAAACATCCAGATGAGGAATTGATGGATGATATTACCAACAGATGTTTTAAGGCAAAAGTATATACATTGATTCAAGATATACCAGGGGAAAATATTGTGACAGAAGAGGAACTCAGAATTGAAAAATAATATTGTTAAAATAAAAACATATAAAGGTTGTGGAACTGGTATTTTATATCCCTGTAAATATGCAGCAGTAGAAAAAGGATATTCTGCATATTTAGTTTTTACATGCGCGCATGTGTTTCAATATCAAATGGAATATTTCCCAAACGGTGTGAGTGATATATCGAAAATGGTAGAACTTGGAATTTATGATGATTTTGGAAATTTGGTTGAACAGTCGGAAATAAAAGAAGTTTATTGCCATATACCTAAGAATTCAGAAGATGACTTATGTGATATAGCACTTCTTCTTGTACAGATAAAGAGTACTATTAGAATTTCTCCTGAGATAAAAATTTATTGGAAAGAACTGAAAAACAGAGATTTGCTATATGTGGAAGGCTATCCGAGAGTGATGTTGGGAGATGAAATAAATCAAAAGATTCAGATGGAAGGCATATACAAAGAATTGTTTACGGAAGATTCTGTGGTTGGAATGTATCAGATAAGAGATGACTATCATTGGTATAATGACTATCAGGATTTGAAGCTTATGGAGGGATTCTCAGGGAGTCCTGTATATATAGAAAGAAATGATGAAATTTATTTGTTGGGAATGAATCAATCAATTGCCAACATTGATAAAGGGGAAAATCCTTTCAAAATAGTATATTATCTAAAAATGCAATATATACTTGATTGTCTGAGGCAAAGCGATTGTATTATTTTTCGCAAAAACAAAAATAGTGATGTAGATATAGAATGGGTGCTTGGACAAGCTCAGAATGGTAAGAAAGTAAATTTACTTATGTTTGGAGGGAGTGGAGCTGGAAAATCAAGTTTTGTAAAAACTTTTGCGTATCACGGTAATATATTAAAGACTACAAGTGATGGACAAACGACAAGAACTAATATTTTTTATCGTTTTTCTCTTTTTCCGGAAAAGTGCGAAGTTTCTGTACAGTTTTTTTCAAAAGATGATTTTATTGAGAAAATGAAGGATAAATTATGTATCAGAAAATGGCTTTGTTTTTTGGAGGATATTGCTGAAATAAAGGGATTAAAAAATGATGATGAGGGATGTGTATTTTTAAAAAATATTTATCCATTTTTCAGAAAAATAAAAAAATTGGTGCGTAAAAATAATGATTCAAAATTTAATGAAATGCAAAACAAAATGCGTAAACAGGCGCGGCAAATAGAAGAAAAAATCAGCAATATTTTGGTAGAGTCACCTGATATAAAAGAAAACAGTCAGAAAATATACAGGAAGGAGATTAGTAATTGCTATGAAGCAGTTATAAAATTTTTATGTACATATATACCTGTTGAAAACTGGAAATATTATTTTGACATCCATGTATGGGAGAGCTATAGGAAAAATTATGATGGTATAGAGGAATCATGTCCATTGAATATAAAAGAGCTGTATGGATATGATTGGAAAACTTTTTTAGAAAAACTGGCAGAAATAGGAATTGAAGGAGTGGTGCCACATTTTGAGAAAGATATAAGGAACTTGGTATTTGGAGATAAATTTAAAAAATTATATCATTCTATGTCACACATAGAGGGATTTTTTGATCTTAATGAAATAAATTTTCTGAACGTCGAAAAGAGTGAACGATGGCAGCAATTGATGAGTAAAGATGTTGATGGAAAATACGAATTATTATATACCGTAAAAAGAACCCGGGATGATTTGGAAAAAAATAATAACAATGATAAAAATAATAAACAATTTGTGGTAGGAAGAGATTTAGATCATATTTGCGATTATCTTTATGGGGTTATTTATGACTGTTTTATGGAGCAAATAAATGGGGATACACTTAAGTTTAATCTTGCGGAGAGAATTTCTAAGGAAGAAAGTGAAGTTATGGAAAAATGTTTTCAGGCAACGGCAAAGGGGGCGCTGACCGTATTTGTCAGAAATATTATAATAGAAGATAAAATTTCAGACCCATATGCCTGGACCATTCGCAGACTTAACATTAAAGAACTTAATATTTTGGATTCGTGCGGTTTTGACCACGTAAAAAATAATATTGACGATGTAATAAAAATCAAAAATATACTTTCAGAATACAGGGAAGTGTTGAAAGAAAAATGGCAAAGTGAATCAAAAGAACAGTATGCGGTGCTTTATCTGAAAAAGCTTGATGCAGGAAAGCCAGATGAACTAAGAAATATATTGCCATCTATTGTAAGGGCTATCCCCAAAGCGCCCATATATTGTGTGTTTACAGGCATTGACTTTCTGTATGAACAGAAGAATTTCTGTATTGAGGATTTAGATTGGAGCAGCACTGATATGAGGAGAGTTCCCAAAGCAGTAAAATATCTATTGACGGATATAAATCAGTATAATATAGAAGAAAGGAAGAAAAACATTGAGAAGAAAGCAAATGAGATTTTTGGTGGAACAGATATCAGCGAAAATCGAAAAAAACATCTTTATCTTGTTTTAAAAAATAATTTGATACCATTTTGTGGAAATAAGGATTATCTTGATGAGAATTTTGATTTATGTGAGAGCAATCAAAAATACGTTGAAAAATTATTATTATCAGTTCTTGTAGATGAGATTGGAAGCATGGAAATCGTTGATATAGATAATTATGTTTTTGAGGATATGGAGAAAGAAATATCGAATATTATCAGACTAATATTTGAGAAAGCAACTGTGACGAAAAAAAGACTTGATAGTATTCAATATAAAATTAGGGAGGCAGATTACAACCGATTGCATATGAAAGGAAGAGAACTTGGATATTACAGTTGTGTTGCAGATATAAGATTAAAGTGGTATCAGTTATTTACAGACGCATATGACAAGGTAATTGCAACGGAGTCGGTAACGCAGGAATTTATTTCTAAATTTGACAAAAAAGACAGAGCTGCAATAGAAGATGCATTATTACAGATGGGGGAACATTATTTATTTGGATATCCATATATTTTTGATCAAAAAGAACTGCTAAAATCTCAAACGAAATTTCGGCAAGAACTTAATAAATTATTTCCAGAGTGGGATAAATTATTTGAAAGTAATGGTGATGAGATAAAAAAGGACACTAGTCAGATAAAAGAATATTTGATAGAATGTAATAATTTTTCTGAAAGATATGAAAATTATGAACATAAATCAATATTTAACAGTATTTTTATAGATGCAATGAAAAAACAAATCAGTGACAGTAATAGTGTAAAGGCAGAGGGACTGATACAGATGAATGAAGAATTTGAAGAGGCATTACATAAATTAGAAGTTTTATTTGCAACAAAGTATGATGATGATAAGCTATTATATACCGTGTTGAAAGAATATACAAAACAAAAAAAGTAAAAAAGATACCGATACTGTTCCAGCAGCACTTGAATCTCCAAGAACCGGTTTTGAAAAGATAACAACCGTGTATTATGATGTTTTTCATAAATTATAGTGATACAAATTATCTAAAAACTTTTCTTCCTGTGATTGACGGCAAAAAAACATTATGATATTTTTAGAATATCCCAAACATTGCATGATATCAGGCAGACATTCTTGGTGTAACATAATTATTCCTGATGTCCATGAGGACTTTAAGGAGAGTTGAGTTTTTATGAAAATCAGGATACAGACAATCGGTACATGGAATATTGTTGCAACTGTTATTGTTGCAATCGCTTTTACGATGATTTCCAGACAGGGTGCAGAAAAATTTAGAATGTATCAGGACAAAACAGAACAGTATATTCAGTGTGAAAATGCCGCAAAGGAGCTGCAGGAGGGGGCTGATTACCTGACCGAACAGGTGAGGCTTTATGTTATGACAGGGCGTGCTGAATATTTGGATTCCTATGTACGTGAGGTTAATGTTACCAAGCGCAGAGAAGCTGCATTGGATGAACTGGACACTTATTTCAATGGAACAAGCGTTTTTGCATCTTTGCAGGAGGCGTTTGACAGTTCAAAGAAACTGACGGAAAGTGAATATTATGCGATGAGACTTGTTCTGGAAACGACAGGGCAGAGTGAGGCAACGTGGCCGGAAGAAGTGAAAAATGTCACATTGGCAGAGAAAGACAGACTGCTGCGGGAATCAGAGAAGGTGGCTGCTGCACAACAGATTGTGACAGGCAGAAAGTATCTTGACACAAAGACGAAAATAAAGGATGACATCTCAAATGGTATCAGTGAACTGCAGGTTGACATAAAAAAACAGCGCAAAGAATCACTGGATGTTTTTGCTGGAATTTATCAGCAGGTTGAATTTAGTATCATTCCGCTGGTAATCCTAATGTTAGGTATCTGCATTATTATAAGAAAACTGATCGCAAAACCATTATGCTGTTACAGCGAGTGCATCCAGGCAGAAATGCCGCTCCCGATAACCGGAGTTGCGGAACTGCAGAATCTGGCCGAGACCTATAACCGGGTATGCATGGAAAATAGAGAAACCCAGAAGCAACTCCAGTACCAGGCAGAACATGATGCGCTGACAGGGCTTTTAAATCGGGGTTTCTTTGAAAAAATAATGTCGGATCGTATAGAGAAAAAAAGGAATTTGCATTTATTCTTGTGGATGTAGACTGTTTTAAGGGAATCAATGATGCTTATGGTCACGCAACCGGTGATGCGATTTTAAAAAAGGTTGCATATTGGTTGAAAAATGAATTCCGAAATATTGATTTTGCATGCAGAGTCGGTGGAGACGAGTTTGCGGTGATCATGGTGGATGTGACATATGACCAGAAAAATACGATTTCGGATCGCTGAGGTAAATAAAAAGCTGACAGAACAGCGGGATGGTATGCCGGCAATATCCCTAAATGTTGGTGTTGCATTCGCTGAAAAGGAGAACGGAGATAAAAATATTTTTAAAGATGCAGATAAAATTCTTTATTATGTGAAAGAACATGGGAAAAATGGATGTGCATTTTTTGATCCTGAGATGGCAGGTGTAAAATAGAAAAAGATATATTAGAAAGTAAAAAGGCTTTGATTCCCAAAAGAATCAGGTCTTTTTTATTTTTCAAAAACAGGGTGATAATCGAACATATTTTCTGCTATAATAATATCTATACCAGAAAAACAGAAAGCGAGGCATCATCCGGTCATGAGTGATTCATCCCATATCTATATTGCAATCGATCTCAAATCTTTTTATGCATCAGTAGAATGTGTCGAACGGGAATGCGATCCGCTGACGACAAATCTTGTCGTCGCAGATGAGAGCAGAACAGAGAAAACAATCTGTCTTGCAGTATCACCGTCACTGAAAGCATATGGAATTCCGGGGCGTGCGAGGTTATTTGAGGTCGTGCAGAAAGTAAAGCAGATTAATAAAGAACGGAGAAGCAGGATCGCCGGAGGTGTGTTTACCGGAAAATCAGCAAATGCGGAAGAACTGAAAAAAGATCCGACACTGGAACTGACCTATATTGCAGCGCCGCCGCGCATGGCTCTTTATATGGAGAAAAGTAACCAAATCTATGACATCTATTTAAAATATGTGGCACCGGAAGATATGCATGTGTATTCGGTGGATGAAGTATTTATGGATGTAATACATTATCTGAAAACATATCAGATGAGTGCGAGAGAACTGGCAGAGAAAATGATCCGGGATGTTTTAAAAGAAACAGGGGTTACAGCAACCGCCGGCATCGGCACGAATCTGTACCTGTGTAAGGTTGCAATGGATATCGTTGCCAAACATGTAACGCCGGATGCAAACGGCGTGCGGATCGCAGAACTTGACGAAATGAGTTATCGCAGACTGCTGTGGGATCACAGACCACTGACGGATTTCTGGAGAGTCGGTGGTGGTTATCGGAAAAAACTAGAGGCGGCAGGACTGTATACGATGGGGGATATTGCACGCTGTTCCTTAGGCGGTGAACAGGATTTTTATAATGAAGATTTTCTTTATAAAATGTTTGGTATTAATGCAGAACTTTTGATTGACCACGCGTGGGGATATGAACCGACCACGATTGACCTGATCAAAGCGTATAAGCCGGAGACAAACAGCATCAGTTCCGGGCAGGTGCTGCAGAGTCCTTATGAGTTTGAAAAAGGAAAACTGATCGTCCGGGAAATGACAGATCTGCTTGTGCTGGATCTGGTGGAAAAGCACTTAGTCACAGATCAGATGGTGCTTACGATCGGCTATGATATTGATAACCTGACGGATCCAAAGCGGAGAAATGCGTATCACGGGGAAGTGACCATTGACCGCTATGGAAGAAGGGTGCCAAAGCACGCACACGGAACGATCAATCTGAAAAACCAGACATCCTCCACGAAACAGATCATGGATGCAGTGATGGAGTTGTATGACCGTATTGTAGATCCGAATCTTCTGATCCGCCGGATCTATGTGGTAGCCTGCAGGTTATCGGATGAATCATCGGCAAAACAGGAAGATACGTTTGAACAGCTTGATCTGTTTACAGATTATGCGGCATTAGAACAGAAAAAGCAGGCAGAAAAGGTAAAGAAGGAAAAAGAGAGAAAACTGCAGGAGGCAGTCCTCAGTGTGAAAAAGAAATATGGGAAAAATGCCATGCTAAAGGGGATGAATCTGCAGGAGGGGGCTACCAGTGTGGAGCGTAACCGGCAGATCGGAGGGCATAAAGCATGAAAGGGAAAAATATATTTCAGGAAAAAGAAACACATAAATATGATGATATCATCCATCTGCCACATCATGTCTCAACAAAACATCCGCAGATGGCGTTATCAGACAGGGCTGCACAGTTTTCGCCTTTCGCAGCACTTACAGGGCATGAGGACTCTATCCGTGAGACGGCAAGACGAACAGAAGCATTCTTAGAACTCGATGAGGACAAAAAAGAACAGCTTGATGAAAAAATGCATGTTTTACAGGAATATTTTTCGGAAAAGCCGGAGATTATGGTTACTTATTTTGTGCCGGATGAAAAGAAAGCCGGTGGGGCTTATGTTACGCATCGTGGCAGGATACGGAAAATAGATACTTATCTGCGCAGACTTTTATTTGAGGATGGAACGGAAGTTCACATGCAGTATATTTTTGAGATGGATGGCGAAATATTTGGGGATACAGAGTGAAAAGGACAGCTGGGTAAATTTGACAATCAATATTTCGGATGGTATAATCTCCCCGATAATAGGGACTTTTGCTCTATGAAAGAATATGGATGAGTTAAGGAGCTTGTGAGGCATGAAAAATATATGGCGTATTTTTAGCGGAGATATGAAGAGACTGGTGCGGAATCCTTTTGCGCTGGTGATCGCGATCGGTCTTTGTATCATACCTTCGTTGTATGCGTGGTTTAATATATACTCAAACTGGGATCCGTACGCAAATACCAAAAATATCAAGATTGCAGTAGCCACAGAGGATACAGGTTACCAGATGGATGACGGAACTACTGTTAATATGGGCGATTCGGTCATTGAGAGTTTGAAGGAAAATGATAAGATCGGATGGGTGTTTACAGATACAAAAGATGCGGCTTTAGAGGGTGTATACAGCGGCGAATATTATGCAGCGGTCATCATCAGCTCTGACTTTACATACAGTATGTATAATGTATTTCGTGAAGATTTTAAGGGACCGACCATCTCTTATTATGAAAATGAAAAAAAGAATGCCGTGGCGACAAAGATTACGGATTCTGCAGTGTCCACCTTAAAACAGAGCATCAATGAGCAGTTCATAGAAGTACTTGCAAGCAATATATTTGAGCAGACAAATCATATTTCCGAACAGATGGAAGAGAACGATAAGTTTGCTTATTTTCAGAATAAACTGGAAAATCTGAATGAAAATCTGATCGGTTACAGTAAAATGATCGATACGTTCATTGCCGGAAATTCGGAACTTTCCCAGGCGGTTGCAGAGGCGAAAGGCAGCATCCCGGGACTCAGTGACAAGGTATCCGACGGTGCAAAGAGTTTTGGTACGGCGAGAAGCAGCCTGGATGATACAAAGACATCCTTAAAATCATTCAGTGAAAATGTGAACCAGACCATGACAAGCATCAATGATTCTATGAATAAAATTCAGGGGAGTATCAATGCGACGAATCTTGCCGGGGATGCACAGCAGACGGCAGACAGTCTGAATCAGGCAGCACTGGATGCAGTGGAACTGCAGCGGGAACTGAACCGTTTGCAGGAACATTTAAAAAAAGTGGTCGTTGAAGATAGCGTGTCGGATGCAGACCGTACCGTCATTCAGAAAATCATTGAGACGATTGAATCGATCAATGGCGGGGCAACAGATATTGAAAAAGCGATCAGCAGCATTAATCAGATCGCAATGGGATTCTCCGGAGATTCCCAGACGGATACAATCAATACACAGGTATCGGGCAGTATGGTTGCGGATGCAATCAACAAATCGTTGTCGGATATGACGCAGGTTCTCACCACCTGTTCACAGGCAATCACAAATATGCAGGAAATGTATACGACAAGCCTGGTTCCACAGTTAGATAATGTGATCGACAGCATGAGTCAGATGTTGAACAATGTATCAGATATTCTGACAAGACTAGATGACACGTTAGGAGATATGAATTCTGTATTTTCCGGCATTGAGACGACCGTTACAGGAGCAAATGACAGTTTAGAACAGATTCAGACGGTTATCGATGGTGTGAGTGAAAAATTAACGAAGCTGTTAAACCGGTTAAATTCGGTTGAGGATGATGAAAAAGTACAGGCATTTATGGAGTTCATGAAGGGCGATCCGGAAGGATATGGTGAGTTTTTCTCCCAGCCGGTGCTGGTTACGACAGAGGAGGTTTATCCGATTCCAAACTATGGCTCGGCAATGACTCCGTTTTACACGATTCTTGCGATCTGGGTTGGAGGAACGATTCTCGTCGCGCTGATCAAGGTGAAGGCAGAACCGAAAAATCTGAAAAATGTAAAATCCTATCAGCTCTTTTTTGGAAGATATCTGCTGTTTTTTGTGATGGGACAGTTACAGGCACTGATCATTGTATTAGGCGATATCTATATCCTGCATTGTCAGATTTTATATCCGGGGTGGTTCTGGCTGGTGGCATCGCTTGCCAGCGTTACATTTACACTTTTGATCTATTCACTTGCCCTTTCATTCGGTGATGTGGGTAAGGCACTTGCGGTTGTGATCATGGTAATTCAGATTGCGGGATCCGGCGGAACGTTCCCAATTGAACTTTTACCGGCAGTTTACCGGAATATCTACATATTTTTCCCGTTCCCATATGCGATCAATGCCATGCGTGAGACGATCGGCGGTATGTATGGAAGCGATTATATGAAGAATCTGGCGGAGCTGATGATCTTTGCGGTAGTTGGACTTCTGATCGGACTTGTAATCCGTATTCCGTTTGTGAAACTGAATCACTTTGTGGAAAAACGAATGGAAGATACAAAAATGATGTAGCGGAAGCAAAGCGTGAAAAGCAAGTTTTTTTTATAGATAGCAGAATTGGAGAGAGAAGAATGGAAGAAAAAAGCAGATACGAGGAAATGTATGGAAAACTCGTTGCATATGAACAGAATATCCATTTGCAGAATCAGAAACGGATCAAGATCGGACTCAAATGTATTGCGATCATTCCGCCTATATTTTTGATCCTGTTATTCTGGACAGATAGTAACAAGGTGGTTTTCCTGATTTTATGGATCGTATCATTATTTGCACTTGCAACTTATCTGATCCTTGTAGAGTATGTAGATTATAACCTGCAGGAGAAGCTAAACGAACTGCGGGATGAAGAGGATAAAGCTGTGGATGTTCTTATGGGAAAACAGCTTGACGAAGTAGAGGAAAATATTAAGAATGCCATTCAGAAATTAGATGAAAAGTTTAATTCCGAGGCAGAGATACCCAAAATAACAGAGAGTGATACAAAGGAGAAAACAGAATGAAAAATATATTTAAAATCTTTATCTCCGATGTGAAACGGATTTTCCAGAACGTGGTTGCGGTTGTGGTTATCATGGGACTTTGTGTGATTCCATGCCTCTATGCATGGTTTAATATATTTTCAAACTGGGATCCGTATGGTGAAAGTTCGACTTCAAACCTGAAGGTTGCAGTGGTATCAGAAGATGAAGGTGTAACGGTGGCGGGTATTTCTGTCAATATCGGTTCATCCGTTGTTGAAGCGTTACAGGAAAACAAGGTTATGGGATGGGTATTTACTGAGACATCCGACGAGGCGGTGGATGGTGTATACAGCGGTGAATATTATGCGGCTCTTGTGATTCCGGATGATTTTACGGAGGAGATGATCAGCTTCCTTGGCGGACAGATCGAACACCCGGATATTATTTATTATGAAAATGAAAAGAAAAATGCGATAGCGCCGAAGATTACCTCAAAAGCCAAAACGTCTGTTCAGGAACAGGTGAATGCAAGCTTCGTGAGCACACTTGCGGAGGCAATGATGCAGGTCGGGGATGCAGTTGCGGGAAACGATGTTGACGGAGGTTCACTTGCGGATACAATTACGCAGCGGTTAAACGATGTAAGCGGTGATCTGCAGAGCTACATCAACATCTTAAATTCATTTGCAAGTATTTTAAATTCTGCACAGAGTATCGTCGCAACAAGCCAGGTCATGCTTCCGGGACTTGATTCCATGGTTTCTACAGGTCAGGACACGATAAACAGCATGGAAAGTCTGATACTTGCCGGAAATGCAACGACGGATACGGTTACCCAGATGGTTACATACAGTTTTGATCTGGTTGAGAACAGCCTGAATAATGTGTCCATGGTGATACAAAATGACATGGAAAAACTGGGAAAATACGAAGATGCGGCAGGAAACGGACTGAATGCGACAATATCCGTAGTGCCTTATCTGGAAAAAATGTTTAATGACTCGGTTTCAAGCTGGGAGGGCACAGCAGATGACGAGACAAGAATGCAGATCCAGGGTGTGCGTGACCAGTTAAAGATGATTGAACTTGAACTGAACGGACTTGCAGAAAACGGAACTGCCACAGCGGAGGATATCAATACCTTAAAAGGACAGATTACAACCGAGATTGAAAATTGTAAGACGGCTCTGGATGCGCTGCAGCATACGTTTGAGTATACCGTAAAACCACAGCTTGATTCCACGATGAATGCAATGCAGAATTCCATGATCGCAACGACATCGATTTTAAACGGAATCAATGCGGATTTTGGCGATGTGGAAAAGGTGCTGTCAAAATACGAGGACACGCTCTCAAGGGGAAGTGCAGATTTATATGATTCTTTAGAAATGGCGCAGGAGTTATATAATAAACTGACGCAGATCATCGCGGATTTTACCACATTGAGACAGGATGAACAGTATCAACAGTTTATGGAGATATTAGAGACAGATCCACAGCAGCTGGGCAGTTTCATCTCTTCTCCGGTAAATCTTGACACTGTCGGAATTTATGAGATTGAAAATTATGGCTCTGCCATGGCTCCGTTTTATACGATTCTGGCATTGTGGGTAGGTGCGCTGATACTGGTTGCGATTATTCATGTGAAAGTAGAACCGGAAGAGGGCATCACGGATATAAAGCCATATCAGGCATATTTCGGGCGCTATATCCTGTTTTTCCTGATAGGGCAGACACAGACACTGATCACGGTGCTTGGAGATTTGTTTTATGTGCGGATACAGTGTCATAATCCATTCCTGTTCTGGCTTGCCGGAGCAGTCAGCAGTTTTGTATTTACGCTGTTTATTTACTCGCTTACCGTTGCATTTGGAAATGTCGGTGAGGCACTTGCAATCGTTGTTATGGTTATCCAGGTTGCCGGTGCGGGCGGAACATTCCCGATTGAGACATTACCGCAGGTATACCAGTCACTTTATAAATATCTGCCATTCCCGTATGGAATGAATGCCATGAGAGAGACAATCGGTGGAATTTATCAGATGAACTACTGGATCTATGTTGGAAAACTTGCAATTTATCTGGTCGTTTCGCTGGTCATTGGACTTCTTATTGCGATACCGTTCCGTAAACTGAACCATGTCATTGAAAAGAGCAAGGAAAACACGGAGATCATGATCTGATCCCACACGAAGGAGCTTAAAATGTTACTGATTCGAATGGTATTACTTTTGACAGGACTTCTTATGACAGTTGTGCCGGGGGCGTGCACGAGAAAAGACCAGAGAGGTGATCTGAATGCAGAAAAAAGGATACGGCAGATTGGCATCTGGTTTGTGGCAGCAGCGGTCATATGGATTATTACCGCAAAATTTTTCTGAAAATCGACTATGATTTCGGGCAGATGAAAAAATGTTTATTGACAAAATATTTCGATGTGATATCATAGCTTTAGTGTGATGTGTGATTAAAGTATTAAACTATTGGAGATGCAGAATGAGAAAACAGGTATTATCTCTATTAGTGGAGAATAACCCGGGCGTGACAAGTCATATTTCAGGACTTTTCAGCAGAAGAGGTTACAACATTGACAGTTTTTCTTCCGGCGTGACCGCAGATCCGAGATATACAAGGATTACGATTGTCGCGACCGGCGATGAACAGATCTTAGAGCAGATTGAAAAACAGCTTGCGAAGCTGGAAGATGTTGTAGACATCAAAAAACTTGAAAATGGTTCATCCGTGACGAGAGAGCTGATCTTAGTAAAGATTCGTGCGAAAGATACAGAACGTCAGCCAATCTTAAATGTAACCGAGATCTTTCATGGAAAAGTTGTGGATGTAACCCACGATTCGATGGTGATCGAATTGACAGGCCATCAGGACAAGCTGGATGCATTTTTAGATCTTCTGTCCGGATATGAGATTTTAGAACTTGCGCGAACCGGACTGACCGGATTGTCGAGAGGCATTTCCGATGTCGTTATGTTAGACGAAGACGGCAAAAGAGTATCATTATAACAAAATAAGCAGATAAGAATATGCAAATACATATTTTTTATTAAGAAACCAAAACTGGAGGAAATTAATTATGGCAGCAAAAATATTTTATCAGGAAGACTGTAACCTTTCACTGTTAGACGGAAAGACGATCGCAATCATCGGCTACGGCAGTCAGGGACATGCACATGCATTAAACTTAAAAGATTCAGGATGCCATGTTATCATTGGTCTTTATGAGGGAAGCAAATCCTGGGCAAAAGCTGAGAAACAGGGATTTGAAGTATATACAACAGCAGAGGCAGCAAAGAAAGCCGACATCATCATGATCTTAATCAACGATGAGAAACAGGCAGATATGTACAAAAAAGATATCGAGCCAAACCTTGAGGCAGGCAACATGTTAATGTTCGCACATGGTTTCAATATTCATTTCGGATGTATCGTACCTCCAAAGGATGTAGATGTTACCATGATCGCTCCAAAAGCTCCGGGACATACCGTACGTTCTGAGTATCAGGTTGGAAAAGGAACACCTTGTCTGATCGCTGTTGAGCAGGATGCAACAGGAAAAGCACAGGATCTTGCATTAGCATATGCACTTGGTATCGGCGGAGCAAGAGCTGGTGTTCTTGAGACAACATTCCGTACCGAGACAGAGACAGACCTTTTCGGTGAGCAGGCAGTTCTCTGCGGTGGTGTTTGTGCATTGATGCAGGCTGGTTTTGAGACATTATGCGAAGCTGGTTATGACCCAAGAAATGCATACTTCGAGTGTATCCATGAGATGAAACTGATTGTAGACTTAATCTACCAGTCAGGTTTCGAGGGAATGAGATATTCTATCTCCAACACAGCAGAGTATGGTGATTACATCACAGGACCGAAGATCATCACAGAGGATACAAAGAAAGCGATGAAACAGATCCTTTCCGATATCCAGGATGGTACATTTGCAAAAGATTTCTTACTTGATATGTCTCCTGCAGGACGTCAGGTTCACTTCAAGGCTATGAGAAAGAAAGCTGCAGAGCATCCATCAGAGCAGGTTGGTAAAGAGATCCGTAAACTGTACAGCTGGAACAACGAAGAGGACAAACTGATCAACAACTAATTTTTAGCTGAGTAATGAGACAATGGATATTATACTTTAGAGTATAGATTTATTGTTGGAAAGATAAAAGAAAGAATCATCATGTGGTACATTTCATATGATGGTTCTTTTTTTACCTTAAGAACTTGTGAACCGGTATCAGAAAAACTTTTATGACAGCTGGAGGAAACGTTTCCGGCAGGGCGGTTGGTACTTGACAAAACCATGGTATATGATAAAATAAATCATGTTGTGAATAAAATACATCAGACTTTGATAAGGAATAGTAAGAATTTTTTATTTTTCAGAGAGCTGCCGGATGCTGCGAGACAGTAAAGAAAAATTCCCAACTCGCCTTTGAGTCCTTTTGCCCAAGCTATCAGTCAGGTTTATAGTGTGTAAGCAAAAGCGTGTTGTCCGCGTTAAGGATCATAAGAGCGTATTGTCTTGTTTTCATGTTAAAATTGATCTGACAGATGAGCAGATGGATTTTAAATATTGACAGATGGAAAATGAAATCAAAAGAATACGAATTAGAGTGGTACCACGGAGTAAGATAGACTTCGTCTCTAAGAGGATGTGCAATTTTAAAAGCATATCTTCGGAGACGGAGTTTTTTTTCGCAAAAACAAGGAGGAAAATCCTCTCCTCGCCATAGGGCTCGGATTTTGCTCCGCAAAACAAGGAGGAAAATCCTCTGCTCCTGCAAGGGCAGTCGCATTTTTCTTCGCAAAACAAGGAGGAAAATCCTCTCCTCGTCAAAGGACTCGGATTTTGCTCCGCAAAACAAGGAGGATTATATGTCAGAACTTTACAATCACAAAGTCGTTGAGAAAAAATGGCAGAAAGTCTGGGATGACAATAAGGCTTTTGCTGCGACAGACGACTACAGCAAACCAAAATATTATGCACTGGTAGAATTCCCATATCCGTCAGGACAGGGACTTCATGTAGGTCATCCGAGACCTTATACAGCACTTGATATCGTAGCAAGAAAGCGCAGAATGCAGGGCTATAACGTACTGTATCCGATGGGATGGGATGCATTCGGACTTCCGACTGAGAACTATGCGATCAAAAATAAGATCCATCCGAAGATTGTAACCGAGAATAACGTAAAGCGTTTCAAAGAGCAGCTTCATTCTTTGGGCTATTCTTTCGACTGGGACAGAGAGATCAACACTACAGATCCGAGTTATTACAAATGGACACAGTGGATTTTCTTAAAACTGTTTAAAGCAGGACTTGCTTACAAAAAAGAGATGCCGATCAACTGGTGTACTTCCTGTAAAGTAGGCCTGGCAAACGAGGAAGTTGTAAACGGTGTCTGCGAGCGCTGTGGTGCTCCGGTTGTCCGCAAGGTAAAGAGCGAGTGGATGTTAAAGATCACCGATTATGCTGAGAAGCTGTTAGAGGGATTAAATGATGTAGATTATATCGAACGTGTCAAGGTTTCCCAGAAAAACTGGATCGGTAAATCACAGGGTGCAGAGGTAGACTTTGCGATCGCCGGAAAAGAGGACAAACTCCGTGTTTACACGACACGCTGCGATACATTATTTGGTGCTACTTATATGGTAGTTTCCCCGGAACATCCGATTATTGACAAATACAAAGATGAATTAAAGAACTGGGATGCCATCGCTGCATACCGCGAGGAAGCCGCAAAGAAATCTGACTTTGAACGTTCTGAGCTTGCAAAAGACAAGACTGGTGTGGAAATCGACGGTCTTATGGCAGTCAATCCGGTAACCGGAAAAGAGATCCCGATCTGGATTTCCGATTATGTATTAATGTCTTACGGAACCGGTGCAATCATGGCAGTACCGGCACATGATGAGAGAGACTGGGAATTTGCAAAGAAATTCAATATCCCAATGGTACAGGTCGTTGCAAAGAACGGCGAGGAAGTTGATATCAACGAAGCCGCATTTACGGACGTTGCAACCGGTGTTTTAATCAATTCTGAGTTTTTAAACGGACTGGAAGTAAAGGATGCAAAGGCAAAAATGATCGCATTCTTAGAGGAAAAAGGCATTGGTACCGCAAAGACTAACTATAAATTAAGAGACTGGGTATTCTCCCGTCAGCGTTACTGGGGTGAGCCGATCCCGATCGTTCACTGCGATAAATGCGGCTATGTGCCGATCGATGAGAGCGAGCTGCCACTGATGCTTCCTGAGGTAGAGAGCTACATGCCGACTGACAATGGAGAGTCACCGCTTGCTGCCATGACAGACTGGGTAAATACGACCTGTCCTTGTTGTGGAGGTCCTGCAAAGAGAGAGACAGATACTATGCCGCAGTGGGCTGGATCTTCCTGGTATTTCTTAAGATATACCGATCCGCACAATGATGAGGCACTTGCAAGTCCGGAGGCATTAAAATACTGGATGCCGGTAGACTGGTACAACGGCGGTATGGAGCATACAACACTCCATCTGTTATATTCCAGATTCTGGCATAAATTCCTCTATGACGAGAAAGTAGTTCCATGTCCGGAGCCTTACCAGAAACGTACTTCCCACGGAATGATCCTTGGTGAGAACGGAGAGAAGATGTCAAAATCCAGAGGAAATGTCGTTAACCCGGATGATATCGTAAGAGAGTACGGTGCAGATACCTTAAGAACTTATGAGATGTTCATTGGAGCATTTGATTTAAGTGCATCCTGGTCTGAGGATGGCGTCAAGGGCTGCCGTCGTTTCTTAGAGCGTGTATGGAAATTACAGGATATCATGACAGATGAAACAGGATATTCCAAAGAGCTTGAGACCAAGATGCACCAGACGATCAAAAAAGTCAGCAGCGATTATGAGAACCTGAAATACAATACCGCAATCGCAGCGATGATGGCTCTGATCAATGAGTTCTATAAGAAAAATGCTGTGACAAAGGGTGAGTATGAGACACTCTTAATTCTCTTAAACCCGGTTGCTCCGCACATTACAGAGGAACTTTGGCAGATCATCGGCGGAACAGGTTATGTATATCAGCAGAAATGGCCGGAGTTTGACGAGACAAAAACAGTCGAAAATACGGTTGAAATCGCAGTACAGATCAACGGAAAAACGAAAGGAACATTGGCAATCGGCAGAAATGATGCAAAAGATGATGTGATTGCAAAGGCAAAAGAATCTATCGCAGATAAACTGACCGGAAACATTGTAAAAGAGATTTACGTTCCGGGAAGAATTGTCAATATTGTAATGAAATAAGATGAAAAAAGGAACAAACTTATTAGAGGGTTCCATCTGGAAGGGGATTGTGTCATTTGCAATCCCCCTCTTTTTAGGGAACCTGTTTCAGCAGTTATATAATACCGCCGATTCTCTGATCGTCGGTAATTTTCTTGGCAGTGATGCACTTGCAGCCGTCAGTTCTTCCGGCAGTCTGATCTTTCTGATGGTCGGATTTTTCAACGGAATCGCAGTCGGTGCCGGAGTCGTTATCTCAAAATATTTCGGCGCGGCGGATTATGACGGTTTGAAAAAAGCAGTACATACCAATATTGCATTTGGTCTGGTGTCCGGCTGTATCCTGACAGCGGTCGGAATGATATTGGCACCCCAGATTCTTGTATTGATGGGAACGCCGGAGTCGGTGCTGCCAAACTCCATTGTATATTTCAGGGTATATTTTGCGGGATCGGTCGCATTTGTCATGTATAATATCGTGATGGGAATCTTGCAGGCGGTCGGGGACAGCAGACATCCGCTTTATTATTTGATCTTCTCATCGATTGTAAATATTGTACTGGATTTATTGTTTGTAGGTTTACTGGGATTTGGCGTTGGTGCTGCGGCACTTGCGACGATCATCTCGCAGTTTTCCAGCGCATTTTTATGTATGCTCCGTCTGATGCGCACCAAAGATGTCTATCAGGTACAGATCTCACAGATCCGTTTTCATAAGGGAATGTTGGGACAGATCATCGGAATCGGACTGCCGTCCGGTATGCAGAACTCCATCATTTCATTTGCCAATATCATCGTGCAGACGAATATCAACAAATTTGGTGTGATGGCAGTTGCGGGATGTGGTGTTTATTCGAAAATAGAAGGATTTGCATTTTTGCCGATCACCTGTTTTGCAATGTCGCTCACAACGTTCATCGGGCAGAATCTCGGAGCAAAACAGTATGACAGGGCCAAAAAAGGTGCGTATTTTGGCATTACCTGCTCGACACTGCTTGCAGAAGTTGTCGGTGTGATCGTATTTTTTACGATCCCGCAGCTTGCAGCGGCATTTAACAATGAAGCGCAGGTTGTTGAATTTGCGACCAGACAGGCACATATAGAAGCATTTTTTTATTGCTTTCTGGCATTTTCGCACTGTATCGCCGGTATCATGCGCGGTGCGGGAAAATCTACCGTGCCAATGTTTGTCATGCTTGCATCCTGGTGCATCATAAGAATTACATACATCACGGTTACCGTGCATTTTATCCCGAAAATCCAGGTCATCTTCTGGGCGTACCCGCTGACCTGGTCAATCAGCTCAGTCATCTTTTTAATTTACTTCTTAAAAGCGAATTGGCTGTATAGTTTTGAAAAGAAATAAAGTTTATTGAGCCAATTCGCTTTGCCAACCTGGCTGTATAGTTTTGAGAAAAAGTAAAGTTTATTGAGCCAGTTGGCTTTGCCAACCTGGCTGTATAGTTCATGATAATAGAATGTTCGCGGAGCGTGCATTCTATTATATTGTATCTGTTAAAAGTTTTTATAAAACCGGATAAATTCCCCAAGTGTTTTGGAAGGTTTTGTTGTTGTCTTATAGGCAAAACCGACCTCACGCTTATGGATTGGGATGCCAAGCGGAATCTCCACTAAGGCGCCGGAGGCGAGATCCTCTTTTACAAAACTTTTGATGACGCAGGCAACGCCGACACCGATACGGGCAAAGTCGATCAAAAGATCCATGCTGGAGATATCGATGGATTCTTTGACCTGAATCTGGTTGTCGGAAAGATAGTCGTCGATATACTGGCGTGTCATATTGTTTTTATCGAGCAGCATCAGTGTTGAGTTTGTAAGGATCTGATCCTTGTGGACGCCGCGCGCGCGCAAATTCCGCAGATAGTCTTTGGTGCAGACAAAGATATCTTCGATCTCTTCGAGAAAATCAAAATGGATATTTTTTAAATTATCCGGTTTTCCTACCAGACCGATATCGATCTTATTGTCCTCGAGCAGTTCAAGTGTCTCGTTGGTCGACTGGCAGGTGATGGAGATAGAGACATGCGGGTTCTGTCTTATAAATTCCTGCAAATAAGGAAGCAGCAGATATTTACAGAGGGTTGCGCTGACACCGATCTTTAAGTGTCCGACACCGAGCTCAATGGAACGTTTTAATTTTTCCTCACCGAGGGTTAAAGTCTCAAAGGCACTGCTCACATGGTCGTAGAGCAGTTTTCCCTCATCGGTTAAGACAACGCCGCGCGAACTTCGGGAAAACAGCTTGCAGCCGACACCTTCCTCTAATTTCTGGATGGATTTACTGATGGCAGGCTGGCTGATGTAGAGTTCTTTGGCAGCCTTTGAAATGTTGCCGGTATTTGCAACGGTATAAAAAATCCGGTAAGATGATAAATTCTGGTTCATGATAAAATTCCTTTCTGATACTGGATACATCGATAATTTTTCTTATTATACCATGAAGTTTAGTTATGGTAAATATATTTAATATGTATTTTTATTATAGTAACACCTGTGTTAGAATAACATACAGATAGGACAGCGAATGTTGTTCTACACACACATCACACAAAAAACGGGAACGGGCACACACCATTCCTGACACAGATTTTAATTTTTTAGGAGGATATACCCATGGGGATGACGATGACACAGAAAATCCTTGCAGCTCATGCAGGACTTCCATCAGTCAGTGCCGGACAGCTTATTGAGGCAGATTTGGATCTGGTTTTAGGCAACGACATTACTTCACCGGTAGCGATTCATGAAATGGATAAAATGAAGGTGGACGGTGTCTTTGATAAGGATAAGATCGCACTTGTATTAGATCACTTCGTGCCGAATAAGGATATCAAATCTGCACAGCATTGTAAATGCGTCAGAGAGTTTGCATGCCGGCATGATATTACAAATTATTTTGATGTAGGAGAGATGGGAATAGAGCATGCACTGCTGCCGGAGAAAGGTCTTACCGTGGCAGGCGATGTCATTATCGGTGCGGATTCCCACACCTGTACCTACGGTGCGCTGGGTGCATTTTCCACCGGAGTCGGCAGTACGGATATGGCGGCTGGTATGGCAACCGGAAAAGCATGGTTTAAAGTCCCGGCAGCGATCAAATTTGTCCTGACCGGCAAACCGGCAAAATGGATCAGCGGAAAAGACATCATTTTACATATCATCGGAATGATTGGTGTGGACGGTGCGCTCTACAAATCAATGGAATTTGTTGGGGACGGCATTTCCTGCCTTTCTATGGATGACCGTTTTACAATCGCAAACATGGCAATCGAAGCAGGCGGAAAAAATGGTATTTTCCCGGTAGATAATCTTGCAAAGGAATATATGGAAGCACATTCCAAACGTCCATATGTTGTCTATGAGGCAGATGAGGATGCAGAGTACGAGGAGACTTATACGATCGACCTTAGTACTTTAAAGCCAACCGTTGCATTCCCACACCTTCCGGAGAACACAAAGACGATCGACGAGGTCGGTGACATCAAGATCGACCAGGTAGTGATCGGCTCCTGTACAAATGGAAGAATGGATGACCTGCGTGTGGCAGCATCTATTTTAAAAGGCAAAAAAGTAGCAAAAGGATTGCGTGTGATCGTGATCCCGGCAACACAGAAGATTTACCTTGATGCAATGGAAGAAGGACTGCTTAAGACCTTTATCGAGGCTGGTGCAGTCGTGAGCACACCGACCTGTGGACCTTGCCTTGGCGGTTATATGGGAATTCTTGCAGAGCATGAGCGCTGCGTTTCCACCACAAACCGTAACTTCGTAGGAAGAATGGGACATGTGGAGTCTGAGATTTATCTTGCCAGCCCGGCAGTAGCGGCAGCAAGTGCGATTACCGGAAAACTTTCCGGACCGGATGAAGTAGCATAGGTTTAAGAAAAAGGAGAGTAAACATGAAAGCAGCAAAAGGTCATGTATTCAAATACGGAGACAACGTAGATACCGATGTCATCATTCCGGCAAGATACTTAAATTCTTCTGATCCGAAGGAACTGGCATTGCATTGCATGGAAGATATCGATAAAGATTTCGTAAAGAATGTCAAAGCAGGAGATATCATGGTGGCAAATAAAAACTTTGGATGCGGTTCATCCAGAGAGCATGCACCGATCGCCATCAAGGCAGCCGGTGTGAGCTGTGTTATCGCAGAGACATTTGCACGCATTTTTTACCGCAATTCGATCAACATCGGACTTCCGATCATCGAATGTCCGCAGGCGGCAAAAGAGATCGAGACCGGGGACGAAGTAGAAGTCGACTTTGATACCGGAGTGATCACGGATGTGACAAAGGGTACCTCATATCAGGGACAGGCGTTCCCGCCGTTCATGCAGAAAATTATTGACTGTGAGGGACTGGTCAACTATATTAACCAGAAATAAAATGAATAAGAAAATCCGTCAAAGACTGGGACTGCATTTCTATGCAGTGGGGCTTTGGCGGATTTTTTTGTTTTGTCGTAATAAAGAAAATGTGTATCATTTTGTGCATGAAATGATCAATTAAGTCTATATGTTTCTATAAAATTTTCAAATATAAGAGGAATCATCCTGCATGGGTTTCGAATCTGTTTGTTTCAGTTTACGGTATTGCAGGGGTGACATACCTGTATTCTTTCGGAAAATCTGCGAAAAATACGACTGTGATGAAAAACCTGTGCTGGATGCAACTTCTGCAATCGAGCGACTGGAGCTGAGCAATAGTTCTTTGCTTGCAGCGAGTCTGGTTTCCATCAGGTAATTGATGGGGGATGTTCCAACATACTCCGTAAAAGAATGTGATAAATAAAATTTGTTGATATGGGTGATTTCAGCGAGCAGATCTAAAGTAATATTTTTTGCATAATTAGCATCAATATATTTTTTCGCAACAAAACATTCCTTTGATATTTGCAAAGTGGTATCAGATATGACAGAAAGATGCTGTTCGCGTGTAATATAAACAAGCAAAACCTGTAGGAGACCATGACAGATTGCTTCAAAACCTGGCTTTCTTGCATTAAACTCTTTTATCATAATCTGGGAAAAATTAATAAAGTGTGTTTTGGCGGAACCATAATTATAGTAGCTGTATCCTTTTGGGTTTGCAGCGTTTTGGGAATTAAAATAGAAAGCGAGCCCTTCTACACCAAATACAATATAGGTCATAGGATCGTTTGACATCGTTTTTTCCGTATGTTCAATATGTGGATTTATGATTATCAGATCGTCTGCACATACAGAAACCGTATCATTTTCAATGTAAAATACACCTTTTCCACTGATAACATAGAAAAGTTCAGAAAACTGATGGGTGTGAGGGTGGCTTTGCCAATCCCCTTCGTATTTAGAAATAGAAATATAACGAAGTTTAAAATCCGGATCGGGTACTCCTTTGTACTCAAAATTAATTAATTCATTACTCATTTGTATTATCTTCCTGTTGTATCAAATTTTATATCTTATAGATTAAAACCGCAATATTACTAAAATAATGTTGTGAAACTGATGAATAAAATAGCAATTAAATAGGGTTTCTTATTGCAAGTATACAGTAATTTATGATAAATGCAAATATTTTATTGAGTATAAAGCAAGATATATAAAAATTAGAGCAACATAAAAATTGAAGCAGTTGATGCAGACAGATATACTTAAAAACATCAGGTGATGAGACAAGAAAGGAGAAGACAGGAATGACAAAACAAACAGGCAGACTGACATTGCCGACCGATGCAGACATTGTCGAGGAAACCATACGATTGAAAAATCTTCTTGGAGCAGATGCATTGCGTGACTGTGACGGAACGGAGATGCCGGATGCGTTATTGAATGAGCCGGTAAAGAAATATGCAACGTATTATACGACCAGAAAGGATAATGCCTGGGCCGAGCAAAATCCGGAAGAGATTCAACAGGAATACCTGATCAGCAATCGTGTAACTGCAAGAAGTGAAAAACTATGTATAAGATTGATGGAAGGATTTCATACACAGCAGTTAAAAGTCAATACGTTGGATGATCCCAAAAGATGGTGGGAAGTAATTGATCGCACAACGGGTGAAGTGGTTTCTGTCGATGACTGGGAATTTAAAAAAGAACGGGAAGAAGTTGAAATAAAAACCATTCCTTATCATGAATATACGGTAAGTTTTCTGGCGTTTTTAATATGGGATCCTGTACATATGTATAACTTTATTACAAATGATTGGAAAGATACACCACATCAACTGACATATGATGTGCGGCAGCCGAAAACCCAGAAGTACGTAAAAGAAAAATTAAAACGCTGGTGTGAAGAAAACCCGCAGATCGACGTGGTAAGATTTACGACTTTTTTTCACCAGTTTACACTTACCTTTGATGATAAAAAACGTGAAAAATTTGTAGAATGGTTTGGATATAGTGCAAGTGTAAGTCCATACATATTAGAGAAATTTGAAAAGTGGGCAGGGTATAAATTCAGACCGGAATTTATTGTGGATCAGGGATATCACAACAGCATGTTCCGTGTGCCAAGTCGTGAGTTTAAGGATTTTATTGAATTCCAGCAGCAGGAAGTTTGTGCGCTTGCCAAGGAACTTGTAGATATTGTTCATTCCTATGGAAAAGAAGCGATGATGTTTTTGGGAGATCATTGGATAGGGACGGAACCATACGGAAAATATTTTGCAGAAATTGGTCTGGATGCAGTAGTTGGTTCTGTTGGCAGTGGTGTGACACTCCGTATGATTTCAGATATAAAAGGGGTTAAATATACAGAAGGAAGGCTTTTGCCATATTTTTTCCCCGACGTGTTTGGAGAAGGCGGAGATCCCATAGGGGAAGCAAAGGACAACTGGATGAAAGCGAGAAGGGCAATTTTACGTTCTCCGCTTGACCGCATCGGATATGGCGGATATTTAAAATTGGCCAGTGAATGGCCGGGATTTATAGAAGAGATTCAAAGTGTTGTCGGGGAATTCAGACAGATACATGAAAATATGAACGGGACGAAATCTTATGTTGCACCATTTAAAGTAGCAGTTTTAAACTGTTGGGGAGGTTTGCGGAAATGGATGTCAAACCAGGTGCATCATGCAATATGGCACAGAGAAACTTATTCTGCAGAGGGAGTGCTGGAATGTCTGAGTGGAATGCCGTTTGATGTGGAATTTATCTCTTTTGATGATGTGAAAAAAGGAATCCCAAAAGATATCAGGGTGATCATCAATGTTGGAGATGCATATACGTCATTCAGTGGAGCTGAAAATTGGATTGATGAAGCAGTTGTAACAACGTTAAGACAGTTTGTGGATGAAGGTGGTGGATTTATCGGAGTAGGAGAACCGACAGCATATCAGCATCAGGGAAGATTTTTCCAGCTGGCGGATGTGCTTGGTGTAGATCGTGAGATGGGTTTTTCACTAAGTACAGATAAATATAACGAGAAAAATCCGCAGCATTTTATCTTGGAAGATATTGAAGGGGATATTGATTTCGGAGAAGGTACGACCCGCATTTATGCGCAGGGAGATCATTATCAGATTCTTGCAATGGATGGAGAATACAGCCAGCTGGTTGTTAATCAATACGGAAAAGGTCACGGTGTTTACTTTGCAGGATTGCCGTATTCCCCTCAGAACTGCCGTATTCTGCTTCGTGCAATTTATTATGCAGCGGGAATGGAACAGGAGATGAAACGATATTACGTAACAAATGTAGATACTGAGGTCACTGTTTTTCAGAAAACGCAAAAAATAGCTGTCATAAATAATTCAGGAAAAGAATGTCAGACAGATCTGTATATCAATGGCGATTTTATCGTAAGGTTGACACTAGAACCAGGAGAAATGCGGTGGTTGAATGAGACAATGTAACTATTGATAATTTATGAGTGGTATCATACCGTCATATTTTATAAAATAAAAAAATAATAATTTTTGCAGGGAGGTATTTTTTATGAAGAAAAAAGCATTGGGATTCATGTTGGCAGCAACTATGACAGTATCTGTGCTTGCCGGATGTGGTGGGAACCAAAATGAAGGAAACACGAACGAAAAAGAAAATGTTACGAACAGTAATGAGGATACGCAGAGTGTTTCCGCAGAAACAAATGAAAATGGAGATGAAACACTTACGGTATGGTGCTGGGATCCCACTTTTAATATTTATGCCATGGAACAGGCAGAAAAGATTTATCAGAAAGACCATCCAGATTTTAAACTGGATATTCAGGAAAATATTTATAATGATATTGAGACAAAGCTGATTACAGCTGCAACGTCAGGAGATTACAGTACTTTACCGGATATTTTTCTGATGCAGGATTATTCATTCCATAAAAATATTGCCAATTTTCCTGGAATTTTTACAGAATTAACAGATTCCGGAATTGATTTTTCACAGTTTACAGAGGGAAAACTTGCAGATTCCACGGCAGAGGGAAAAAATTATGGACTTCCTTTTGATAATGGTGCAACGATTATGGCAATTCGTTCGGATATGGTAGAGGCGGCAGGTCTTACGGTTGACGATTTTAAGGATACTACATGGTCACAGTTTGAGGAACTTGCAAAAAAAGTAGTAGAGGCGAATGGAGTGCCAATGATCGCTTCCTCCGGGGGATCCGAATTACTTATGGAAATGCTGCAGTCGGCAGGAGCCTCACCAATTGTTGACGGAAAGGTTCATATTGCAGACAATGAAGCGTTAAAAAAGACAATGGAAGTTTATAAAAAATTAGTTGATGAGGGTATTATTGCCGAGTATACGGACTGGGATCAGTATATTGCCTCTATGAATGACGGAAAAACAGCAGGAGTGATCAATGGATGCTGGATCATGTCATCCATTCAGGCGGCAGAGGATCAGTCAGGAAAATGGGCAATTGTAAACATGCCAAAACTGGATGGAGTTGATGGAGCCACAAATTATGCAAATTGTGGTGGTGCAAGCTGGGCAGTATCTTCTAACTGTAAGAATACAGAACTTGCATTTGATTTCTTAAAATCTACATTTGGAAGCAGTGTGGAATTATATGATGATCTGTTGCCGAATGCAGGTGCGATTGCAAGCTACATTCCGGCTGCACAGTCTGATGTATATAATCAGGCATCAGATTTTTATGGTGGACAGGCAGTATATAAAGATATCGTTGGATATGCAGGTTCGGTTCCAGCATTTGACTGTGGTGCATACTATTCGGACATAAGAAGTGCATTGACAGATGCAATCACAAATGTTGTTCAGAATAATGCTGATATTGACGGTGAAATGAATAATGCACAGGAAACATTAGAATTTAATATTGAAAATTAAATATGTAAAGTGGTTTGTACCGGGAACAAATTTTATGTTCCCGGTATTACATTAGGAGAAAATATATGGAGAAAAAAAGAAAATTAAGTCTGGAAAGAAAACATAACCTCACTGGTTGGGCGTTTTTGCTTCCGGCAGCTATATTGATTTTTGTATTTTGTTTTTATCCCATGATACAGGCGCTTATGCTGTCATTTAAGAATGGTATGGGAGATTCTGTAAGGTGGGTTGGCTTTGCAAACTATGTCAGGATACTGAAGGACAAAACATTTTTGCAGTGCCTTTTCAATACAGTATTTTATTTTATCATACAGGTTCCAGTCATGTTGATCATTGCCCTTGTTCTTGCTCAATTACTGAACAATCCGAATATAAAGGGAAAAGGAATCTATCGAACTATGATTTTCCTGCCATGTGCAACATCACTGGTATCGTATTCTATGATTTTTAAGTCACTGTTTGCGCAGGATGGTCTGGTCAATCACGTTATTTCTGCGATTGGACTTCCGACCGTAGACTGGTTTCAGAATGCATGGGCTGCAAGATTTGTAATTATAATCGCGTTGGTCTGGAGATGGACCGGTTACAATATGGTGTTTTATCTTGCAGGGCTGCAGAATATTGATTATTCCGTCTATGAGGCGAGTCGTATTGATGGGGCATCACCGTTTCAACAGTTTACAAAGATCACCATTCCACTGTTAAAGCCTACCATATTACTGACGGCTATTATGTCAACGTCTGGAACACTGCAGTTGTTTGACGAGTCTGTAAATTTAACGGCTGGTGGACCGGGAAAGTCAACAATGACATTGACGCATTATATTTATAACATTTCTTTTGTGGAGACACCAAAATTTAATTATGCGGCAGCACTTTCAGTGTTTATCCTTATTATAGTGGCAATTTTGTCTGCAATTCAAATGAAAGTAGGTGACAAACGTGAGTAAAGGAAAATTATGTATATCACATATTGTATTGATTTTTGCAAGTTTTTTGTCTGTATTTCCACTATATTACATGGTTTGTGGTGCAACCAATCAAAGTATTGATGTGGTCAGGGGAAAACTGCTTCCTGGAACATATTTAGTCGAAAATTTTAAGGCATTGATTGCCAATCAGAATCTGGGGCTGGCAATGATCAATTCATTTCGAAATGCGATTCTTATGACGATTATCACATTATTGGTCTGTTCAATTGCAGGTTATGGATTTGAAATTTATCATGATAAGGGAAAAGACATATTGATGAGTGTATTGTTGTTAGCCATGATGCTGCCATTTGTTGCAATCATGATCCCGCTTTTTAAAATGATCTCTTCCTGGAATCTGGTCAATAGCTGGATTGCATTTGTTTTGCCGTCTATTTCAACGCCATTTATGATTATGATGTTCCGTCAGGCGGCGCGGTCTTTCCCTCATGATATTATAGAGGCGGCTCGTCTGGAGGGGCTAAGTGAAATACAGATTTTTTTCCGGATGTTTGTGCCTGTTATGAAATCAACATATGGAGCTGCAATGACGGTTACTTTTATGAACGCATGGAATAGTTATCTGTGGCCAAAGATTGTCTTTCAAAATAATGATTCCATCACAATGCCAATGCTTGTGGCAAACTTAAAAAGCGGCTACAGTGTTGATTATGGGATGTTGATGCTCGGTGTACTGATCTGTACACTTCCGACGGCGATTATTTTCTTATGTCTGCAGAAAAGTTTTGCAAATGGAATTACGGGGGCTGTTAAATGATAGAAAAAAGATACTGCCTTACACCAGAAGAGTGGGCATATGCGAAAGCCGAACTTGTTCTTGCAGAAAAGCTGGGGTTGATTGAAAACGCCGATATAGAGGCGTTGGAAAAAAGATGTGCAGAAAAAAATGAAGAGAATGCCAGGCTTGAAATGGAGAAAAAGGTATTTTACGGACCGCGCAGATATTCATTGCCGATGTATCTACAGTATGAATTGACGCGTTTCCGGTTGGATTTCGTACAGCCGACAGAAAATATTAGAAAATCAGGAATCAGTCCGGAGATTACAGAAAATCAGAAAAAAGCTTTCTATGAGCGGAATAAAGATTTATTTGGAAGATATTTTGGAGATCTTTTTTCTTATGAAGAGGTAGAGCAGATCATTGAAAAAAGATTGCGGGAGGAAGTGTATGACAGACTTGTGCAGGAAATATTATGTCGATTCGATAAACGGAAATGATACCAATGACGGTTTGAGTGAAAACAGTGCATTCGCAAGTCTTTTTGCCATCAATAGGCTTGCACTAAAACCGGGGGATCACATATTGCTTGCGTGTGGAAGTGTTTTTGAAAAACAGTTTTTACAGATTCGTGACAGCGGAACAAAGCAGATGCCGATTGTAATTGGAAGTTATGGATGTGGTGAAGATCCTCTGATAAAGACAGACGGACAGGGGATCTGGTATCAGGATTATGGAAAAGAACTGGATTCGCCGACGCATGTTTACCATGGTTATGTTTCCTCGACAGTACTTCTATTTGATGCCGAGTATATTATCATACAGGATATTGAGATTACAAACAGTGCGGATAAAGTGATCGGCGAAAATTATTCACAGGCAGATAAAATGGAGCGTACAGGTGTTGCAGTCGTTGCAAAAGAGAAAGGTTTAAGATGTGGAATCACACTTCGAAATCTTAAAATCCATGATGTTCATGGAAATGTTTATGACAAGCATATGAATAATGGCGGCATCTATATGACAGCATTACAGCCAGCGGAAGAAGCAATGACAGGAGTGGCAAGATTTTCAGATATCCTGGTGGAGGGATGCTATGTATATCGTGTGAGCCGTTGGGGGATCGCAGTCGGGTATAGTTATGCACATGAGAAATTTGCGGGTGCAGAACTGGATAAAAAAAGGTTTTTGAAATATGGTCATGAGAATATTGTGATACGGGATAATTATGTGAAAATGGCAGGTGGAGATGGAATAACGGTCATGTATGCACTGCGCCCGTTTGTGGAACATAATATGACCGATTCTGTGGCATGTGAGATCAATGACCGTATTTATTGCAATCCGGGCAACCGTGGTGGAAAGGTTGCTGCGGCAATCTGGCCATGGAAATGTAAAGATGCGTTGTTTCGTTATAATGAAGTGGCAGACACACGGCTGAATCAGGACGGGATGGCTTACGATGCAGATTCCGGGGATGGAACGGTGTATGAGTATAATTACAGCAGGCAAAATGAAGGCGGTTGTGTGATGTTTTGTATGCAGGAGGCCATTCATAACACATTTCGTAATAACGTCAGTTATGATGATTTAGGTGGAACCATCAGCCCGTCCGAAAACCCGGATGCACTGCTTACAGATAATATATTTTATGTTCGCAAGGGAGTTCCTTTTGTGAGAAAGAATATGGATGGTGGAAACTTTACGGAAGAAAATAATCAGATCATACAGTTATAAAATCCATACCATGGCAGATCATCACTCCATCACCTGATACGGAATTTTAGTCCCCATCCCCGAACTAAAATGCAATTCATAATCCTCCGTAATAAAAACGGCTTCTGTATTATCCAGACTTTCCACAAGCGCCATCCCGTCAGCTAAACCCAGTGCAAAACAGGTGGTGGAGAGTCCATCACCGTCCACGGATTCGTCCGTGATGATCGAAACACCCAGCAGTCCGTTATCATAGGGATATCCGGTAGCAGTATCTAAAATGTGATGATAGCGTTTGCCGTCCACCTCAAAATAGCGCTCATAAACACCGGAAGACACAACGGTCTGGTCGGTCACGGATACAGCGAGCATTGCAGCGCCCTCATCGTCAAACGGACGCTGGATGCCAATATTATAGGAAGAACCGTCCGGTTTTGCACCAAGACAGAGCACATTGCCGCCGAGGTTGATATAGCCGCAGGCGGCTCCTTTTTGATTCAGGTAATCTTTCATGCGGTCTGCAATATATCCTTTGGCGATGCCGCCGAGATCAATTTTGGCGGATGGATCTTTTAAGGTGACGGTATTGCCATCTACAACTACATTCTGATAGTCTACTGTCGTTAAAGCCTTTTTGATCTCATCATCAGATGGAATCATAGAGGCATCTGTTTTCTCTAATAAAGCCTTGGTAGAAACATCCCACAGATCCGATAATTTTCCAATCGTAATATCAAATTTTCCATTGCTCAGATCTCCATAATAAAGACCTTTTTTGATCAGTTCTGCGGTCTCTTCATGCACGGTGACAGGTGCACCGCCTGCTGCATTGATTTTTGACACATCGCTGTCTGCGATCGTGTTGGAAAAATAATTTTCATAAGTGTCTGCCAGAGAAAAACAGTCATCGAGCAGGGTTTCGTCTTTTGTTCCATATAAGGTGACGGTAATGACGGTATTAAAATAAAAACCCGATTTGGAGATCGATTCGCCGGAGCCGGAAGTTTTGCCAAAATTGAGCCGGGATGGCAGATCACAGCCAGATAGCAGTAAAACGGGAACAGATAGCAGCATACATAAAAATAATCGATATTTTCGTTTCATAAAATTCTCCATTTTTACCTGATTTTCAAGGAAAACAACTTGAGTTGTCCGAACAACACTTTAGCATAAAAATAAAAATGCCACAAGTATACCATAATATATTATTTTTACTGCAATTCGTTGTAGATGTGCCAATGTAGAACAGATATTCTCTTTTTTTCCTTTGATATTTTGTATTAGATATGATAGAGTATAATACAGTGCATATGTTCGAAAAAGCATAATCAGGAATAAAGGGGATTCGTTGGGAAAATGGACCAGAAAAGTTTTTGTTTTCATGAGAAAAAAAGAGTTGTAGTTAAAATCGGTTCTTCTTCGTTAAATTATGAGGAGACCGGCAGTCTGAATTTTACAAAACTAGAGCACTTAGTGCGCGAGCTTTGCAACTTAAGAAACAGGGGGATGGATGTCTGCTTAGTCAGTTCCGGTGCGATCGCAGTTGGAAGACAGTCGCTTGGCATGACAGAGCGGCCACGGGAACTCTCTACAAAACAGGCATGTGCAGCAGTCGGACAGGCAAGACTGATGATGATCTACCAGAAGCTGTTTGCAGAATATAACCAGGTGGCAGGTCAGGTGCTTATGACCAAAAATACCATGGTCAACCCAGTTTCCAGAGAAAATGCCAAAAATACATTTGATGAATTGTTCCGTTTAGGTGCGATCCCGATTGTCAATGAAAATGACACGGTATCTACCTATGAGATGCAGTTTGGTGATAACGATACACTTTCTGCAATCGTTGCTTCCCTGATCGGAGCAGATCTTTTGATCCTGTTATCCGATATTGACGGATTATTTACGGATGATCCGCATAAGAATCCGGATGCAAAACTGATCGAAGTGGTCGAAAAGATGGATTCAGACATTCTTGGAATGGCAAAGAGCACGACCGGAAGTGATGTCGGAACCGGAGGCATGGCAACCAAGCTGACCGCGGCAAAGATCGCAACACTTTCCGGGACAGATATGATCATTGCAAACGGAGCAGATGTCTGTGTACTGCATCATATTTTTGATGACAGCTTTAGGGGAACCATTTTTAAGGCACAGAAAAAGGAAACATTCCGTATACAGGATTTTATATTAGAAACAATCGGATAGAAAAAGATTTGTGTGAATAATAAATTTTTCATGCGCAGGAATGGAGATTTTAATGAAACAGGAACAGATTGACAGAATCAACGCACTTTACCGCAAATCACAGGCGGAAGGACTTACCGAGGCGGAAAAAGAAGAGCAGGCAATGTTGCGCAAAGCCTATGTTGCAGATGTAAAAAGGAATCTTGTAGCACAGTTAAACAATATTGACATGCAGAATCCGGACGGTACCGTCACAAACCTTGGGGAAGAATATGGAAACAAGAAAAAGCTTTCCTGATAAAAAAGAGATCCGGAAAAAACATCGTGCCATCCGAAATTCAATGTCAGAACCGGAAACGGCAGAAAAGAGCAGAGCCATCTGCGAAAAATTGCTGACCTCAGACTGGTATGCCATAACAGACTGGATCTTCGGATACTATCCGCTTGGAAAAGAGGCAGACTGCCTGACGTTTCTCAGACAGGCTTTACATGATGGAAAACATGTCGCGCTGCCACGGACAGGAACAGACTGTACCATGGAATTTTACGAGATCACCTCCTTGGAACAGACCGCAGAAGGCGCATTTCACGTCATGGAACCGACCGCAGAATGCCGCCGTATAAATCCCATGGATCTATCCAACACGCAGATCACAGTGTTAGTCCCGGGCGTCGTCTTTACTCCCACCGGCAGCCGCTATGGCTACGGCAAAGGCTTTTACGACCGCTACTTTGCGAGATATGCAAAGCTAAACCGCTTTGCATTAGCTTACGAGAACCAGCTTGAACCAGAGCTGGAAGTACTTGATACAGATATAAAAATGCATCGCATTTACACGGAAACTGGCGAATATGATATAATTTGAGGCTACCCAAAGCGAAACTCTCCCAAAACCTTCGACTGTTGTGAACCGGGCACCTGTTTAAAAGAAGGTGCTGGGGAGCCGTCGGTACTTAGCGACC
>OGHC01000267.1_pt1 | contig 45304 bp, 66 predicted proteins | sample 1571381 | NCBI WGS metagenome assembly OGHC01 (sample SAMEA2581945, study PRJEB24529) | metagenome | biome: Human gut stool | place: China | collected 2011 | reverse complement strand
CTCCTAATATTTTATGCACCAGCTGACGGCGTTGTTTCTCGGCGTGACATGAGAATTTGCGCCATAAATCGCGTTTGATTTTTTGGCAGAGAAATTAAGCTGCTTCCAAGCCGACCCGGTGCCGGCATTGATCAAACGATTTCCGACCTGTAACGTCGACGACAAAGCTCCGTCTGATTTCTGGCCGTCTTCGCCCATCAAAAGGTATGAGATATAACCGCTGATATTCGGCAACCCTTCGGCTTGTCTGGTGCCGATCGCCGAAGAAGTGCCGGAAAGGTAACCCCTCAAAAAATCCCCCTGATAATCCGGCAGCTTAAACGTCGTCGATCCGTCACCGGCACCGAAAGTCGTCCCGATTACGGAAAAAAGATCGGCATAAGTTGTCCGGCTGACAACCGAACCGTTGCAGACCAACCAACCGTCCGGCGGCGTATTTCCCGGCCATGCGGCAACAAAACCGGCGGGAAGACGGGCAACAATCGCCGCCTTAACCGGTTCCAGCTGCTCCTGCACATAGCCCTGGGTGACAATATCCAAAACCCAGCTGGTGCCGATGACTTCCGGATTGGTGACAAAATTGTCGGTATTGTTTCCCTTGGTCGAACGAAGCAGGCTTGCCTCACCCGTGCTGCTGTCCACATACCAGAGCCGCGCACCTTCCGGATAGCCGCCGATAGCATCCGATACCGACTGATTGAAAGTATAGGTTCCGCCGTTTTGGGTGAAAAAATAAAACTGGCTTACCAGATTTAATATGCCGTTAAAGTCCTTTCCAATGGGAGGCAAACCACCTTTTTTCTTAGGCGTCCATGTAATAGGCGGGAAACCCTGCTGAATACTTGCCAGAAACGAACCCGTCGGCTCTTCAGGAATGGTATTTTTTTCACCATTATAAGCAAATGCACCGGATAAAATCTGTGGCATGGTTAAACTTTCCATTTTTTTCTCCTTTATAAAATCCCGTCCCAAAAAACGCCCTGATTGAACGGCTGGAAGTCCGAACCATAAAAACCAAAGGTGTTTTCTGTGTCAATTTGATAAATTTTTGTGCCGACGCCGGCCGGACGCGGCAATACGTCTTGTGTTGTAAACAAATACGTTTCCCAGTCGTCAAGAATAAAATCGAAAACAAAAATCTGCACCGTCATATCCAGATTGTCGAGCAGATAGGCGTTGCCGCGGTCTTTGAACAGGTTTTGCAAAAAGACGTTCATTGACAAAATATCACCCTGCCACGTGGTGCCGAATGCCCGGATTTTGATAATCTCCCGAAACTGATCGTCGTTCAGGGTGAAAATCTCCCCGTCCTCACCGGTAAAATTGCGGGTGATTTTGAGCATTTTTCCCCAAAACCAGTCGAGCGCTTCCGGAATACAGGAGTTATAATCCAAGATTTCTTTTACGAAAGTTTCCGAAATATTGCCAAAGTATTTATCCCACACGGCGGCGCGGCGCAAAAGCAAATCCGACCCGTTTGTATAGCCGAACTGTTTCTGCAAAGTATTTAACGTTACTTCCTTAAACATTTAAGCAGCCTTTGAAACGGTTATGTTGCTTTCATCAAGACTTGCAACCTCGGAAATAGTAGTTGTGATGTAATCGGTAAAATCACCGCCGGAAACAAGCGCCACTTTCACCGACAACAGGTTGATCTGATTGAACCCGGCGAGGCTTTGCGCCAAAACATTGCCGGAAACGGTCTGATGTATCTTAAAAGGATTGTCCGCCACCCATTGCATGACAATGCTTTTGATCTGCGTTTCCACATCGGCCGCAGTATAGGCGTTTGCCTCATATTCTATCTGTAATTTGATCGGTACAACCGCCGGCCGCTCAATCCGATACTTGTAAATGTAATCAACAGAGGCGTCGTAAAACTCTATCTCGGTATTGCCGTTTACACCGGCGCCAAGCGTCTTCTGCCCGGCAATAACAGTTGCTATATCCGAGGAAGAACCACCTAAAACACATATATATATAGAATGCGGCGCAAGTGTTATGTTATCGATTTCAAGCGGTTCATCGCCGTAGTTTTCGCGGCCCAAAACGCTGATAACGCCGGAAACTGCCGCAATATTGTCAACAATAGCGCCCAAAATGCTCCGCGCCCGTTTGTTTAGCCAGTTTGCCGTGATCCGGGTGCGAAACTCGTTGTCGTTTTCCGTGGCAAAGCCGATAATTCCGGCCGTTGCATTGTTGATGCCGTCCCAACCTTCAATCACCGTTACAATCGTCGTCAATGTTCCTGCCGGACAGGGAATTGCCCCGGTTTCCGCACATTGAAATTCAGCCTCGACCGTACCACCTTCACCGATTGTCACGGTATCCAAAAGCGCATAGTGATAGGTGCCGTCGGTTGCCAGCGCCCCCTCTTCGATAACAGTATTTGCCGTACCGCTTAAAGTGGCCGTTACCACCGTACCGACGCCCTGTTTGCGGTAATATCCGAAAAAAGCCGCCGCCACGTCCAAAGCCTGACCGGTTGCCGAATAGACCGAAAAAGAATTGGCAATATTGACAACTTCATTCATCGCCTTTGTTAAGGTCGCCGTATCGTTTGTTATCATTTGCCCCTGAAAGGTGCTGCTCTCCAAGTTAATATTTGCCCCGAGAGCGCCTTTGTAGGCCTCCTCAAAATCGCTTTTGATCTCCGAGGTGTCAACCGTGATGACTCCCTGATTGGTAACAGAAAAAAGGCTCATAATTCAAAAACTCCGTAAGTGCTTGATATTTCCGCGGTGATATTCAAAACGTTGTCCGCGCTTGAGGTGGAAAGCCGGTTGATTTGCACAATCTCTTCGTTATCTTTTATCCGCCGGCGGATCATCTCTCGCACGCCGTCAATGCCGCCGGTTTTGCCCAAAACCTCATTGAAATAGTCAATGCCTTCTTCCGTATCGTATGGATTTTCTCCCAAACAAAGGCCGACGCGGGTCTTTACGTCTTGAGCGCAAGCAGAAATCCCGTCGATAACGGTCAAAGAACCGTCTTCAAGCACCAGATTGTTGTGCTCGTCTAATTGCAGAGTTTGCATTTTTTTCTCCTTTATTTGGAAAACACGACAGCAGAACCGGCGGTAATGGTGCCCTGGTGCGTGTTCGGATTAACCTCAACCGCATCGCCGATCCGCGCCACGCCTTTGCCGCCTTCTCCGCCAAGGTTAACCTTTACCGCCGTGACGTTTGCCGTATCGGCCGTGATGTTGACGGTTTGCGTGTTGATATCGACCGAATCCGGCAGCAGGGTAATGGTTGTTTCCTGATTGGAAATAACCAGCCCGTCGCCGGCAGAATTGAAGGAAATCGGCAGAAAAAAACCGTCTGCCCAGTTGAATTGCCGTAAACTGCCGACGGCAGACTGTGTTTTGGCGTTCTTAAAATTAGTAATGTCAAATTTGCAGGCTATCAACAGCCCGACATCGCCCGCTGCCGGTTTGTAGGTTATTTTGCAGCCGTTGCCCTCAAACTTCATGACCGGAATTTTGTAAAGCGTGTTGTCCGCGGTGATCGGAATTTCCTCGTTTTGGGTGTTTATCTGCCTTATCAGCGGCAAAACGTCGACAAAAGCGTTGTCCTCACTGACTGCCGCCACTTCTACCGGTTGAACGGTGCCGAGAAAAGAGTTGAGATATTGGCGCAAAAAAAGCTGCAAAACGCCCGTGTCCGTTTGCAGCTCCGCCGGATTGTATGCCGGAATATTATTGCTCATCGATAAAAACCTAAGCCTTCCTTCATCAAATTAAGCCGCGTTATCCATTCGCTGCCGCGAGTGGCGCCCGCGTGCGACATGGTGGAAATGTAAAAATCGTAGCTGTTAAGCAACGGGTATTTCAAAGAGTTCACTTTGACCCGCTGCCCCGTCTGATACGACGGATTAAGCCGTATCGTGATAATCACGCCGGTCGGCGTCGGTTCGGGAACGCCGATGATTTCCGCCTGCGGGATAGTAAGCTGCGGCAGTTTCTTTAGGCCCTCGTTTCGTTTTTTGACATAAAGCCGCCCTTTGCTTTCAAAAATATCAAGTCCGGTTGCCTGCGACAAAGCGCGCAATCCCATGACCGCATTTTGATCGCGCAACAGAAAGTTGCTTATGGTTACCGTATCGTCTATGTCGGAAACAAGGACAAGCCCCAAGTCCGTCCCCAGTTTACGCGCTATCGTATTGACCGGGGTATCGCCGGCGTAGGTATAGCTTTTTACTTCCGTCAGCTCGGAAAACATCGACATCGCTTTTAAGGTTATGGAATAATCGGCCTTGCTTAAATCCGGCCTTGCTTCCATAATCGTCCCGTCAAAAACAACGCCTTTGTTGCTACCCTCATATCCGGCCTCTATCACCAGACGGTTTTGCACCCAGTTTTTGACCCATTGCGTATTCGACGTCGCCAGGCTGAACATGGTGTCGGTTTTTAACCCGCTTATCACCACGTTTGCTTCGTTTAAGGCGCCGCTCACCGCCTCAGAAGTATTGAAAGTAAAGGCGAGTTCTTCCGTGAGCGTGTTTTTCAAAACGCCGTCATAATACAAACTTGCTGTTAATTTCCTTGTCCGCCAGTTCATTGCAAATTGAAATCCGTATCATAGATAAGTTGATAGCGGCTGTTAAATTCCGAATATTCGGGATCGCTGTTGCCGTAGAGGTCATAGAAATAAAAATTGCCGGAGACGACCTGCGAGAGCATCAACGGCATCCGGTTGATACAGCGGCGACCGTAAAACTGCACTTCGCCGTCAATCGTTAAATCCATAATCAGAGAACCGTCCGCCATGGTGCGGAGCGCCACATTGACCGTGTGGATTTCTCCCGCCGCGTCGGTAATGTTGGCCGAAACTTTGCTGTTCGGTTCGTTTATCAGGTTGATTGCCGTTCTTGTCATGAGTTCCACCATGCCTTTATGTCTGTTGCCAAAGTCTGAACAATGCCACCGTCCTGAGTATCTTTGTCTGAGGCGCTGCGGTTAAGTTTTCCGTCCGTACCGAACAAAAGAACCTCATCAAAAGTCATATCCGCTTCCAGAAGATTATAATTGTCCGGCGTTTCCGTGATTTCAAAGCTGGACAAGGTAAAACTTGTCCGCAAACCGGAATTGCGGGTCTGGATGTTTACTCTCCTCATTTGCCGGCATAGTTCGTTCAGCTGCTGGCGGGTGGTTTCAATCAGACTGACTTTATCCTGTCCAAAAATGGAATAGTTGATGTCTAGCGCCCCGATGCCGACGGTGCCGTTTTTGGATATAATGCCTTTTAAGGTGATCTGATCGGGGTTTGAATATTTGTAATCGGTTATGTTTATTCCCGATTCTGCCGGATATTGTGTAACCGTGGCCGAACCGTTGTAGGAGCATTCCAAAATCGAATCAAACTCCAGATAAATCTTGCGGTCGCCCTTCTCGTCTATTCCATAGATGCTGTAGGTCGATTTAGCCAGCTTATCGGTAATGCTGCTTAAAAAGTTGAGTTCCATTATAACATCACTCCTCCGGCGTTATTCTGCGCCACCGACGGCAACCCGCGGTTCCCCATCCGCTCCATTTCCCGCGCAAACTGCCGTGGATTGGAAACGTTCGGCAAAACAACCGAACCTACATTGACTGTACTATTGCGGCTGTTGTCGTTGGTTGCGGCGTTGTTTATCCTTGTTTGCGTTAAGCTCGGCTGATAGTTGGGAGCATTTAACTGCGGAATATACTCTATCGGTTCGGAACGTTTGCCCCACCCCATAAAATCAGCGAACTTGTCGCCAAGCCAAGCTCCGCCATCGTTAATTCCTCCGATTATTTTTTCGTAAATCTCCCCGGCACCTTTGAAAAATTCGATAAAAACATCAAAGTTTTCAACCACCCAGTCATATAAATTTTTAAGAACTCCGGCCAGACCGCTGAAAAGCTCCTTTGTTCCGGCAATAAATTGCTGCAACCTCGGGCTTTCCGCCAGATAATCCTTAAAAGCCTGACTGACCTTATCCCAGTTTTGCCACAGGAGATAAGCCGCACCGGCGGCGGCCGTAATACCCACCATTGAAAACGAGAAAACCGAACCGAACAAAAAGCCTGCGGTTTTTAAGGCCGGCGAAAGCAGCGTTACCGCCCCCAAAATGCCGACAATGCCGGTTTTAACCTCTGGTGAAAGAAAGGCGACACGCTCCATCCCGGCGCTGATTTTATCCAAAACCGGCGCCAGCTTTTCCAAAACCGGATAAGAAACCGCTTTTAACGCCTGCCTGATGGTAGAAAGAGAGATTTCCATACTCCTGAGGGACTGCGTTGCTTTCTCCGTCAAAACGCCGAACTCCTGCGCTTTTTTGTTGGTTTCTGCGTATTCGGCGTCCGTCAGTTTCAACATCCGCATAAACGGCAGGTTATCAATGCCCAGCATATTCAGGAGTTCTTTTTGTCCATTACGTCCCGGATCTTTACTCAAACGTGAGTATTCCCGACGTATAGCTTCTATCGCTCCCTGATAATCTTTTTTGAAGAGATTTTGGCGAATAACCGCAGAAAGTTCACGAAATGGTCCGCTAGAGTGAAAACTAAGTTGATTAGCTGCCTGTTGCAAACTGTTTACAGTATTCAAAGCATCGTCCGTACTGCCGCCCAAAAGCGAAAAAGCATTGGTAAAAGCGCTTACCTTTTCAACCGGCAAATTCCAGCTCTCGGCCAGATTTTGTATTTTTAACGCCTCGTCATAAACATTGGTCAAACCTTTTATGCCGACGCCGCCCAGAGCCAGCCCGCCCAGCTTGGCAATAAAATTGTTCTGTATCTTGTCCGCGGTTTTGGCAAAAGCCCCCTGCAACCCGTCAAGCTGTTTTTTGGCGTCCCCGGTGTTCAGCCAAAAGTTGATTACGGCATCAGAAAACATACTCATTTTATTTTTCCATTAAAAAAGCCCCCGAGCGGGGGCTTTGAACTTTATTTATACTTTTTTATGTTTTTCATTTGTTCTTTATATTTTCTTTGCAAGGAACGGCTATTTTGAACAGACGACATAATTTTTAACCACAAATCATTTGACATAACACCACATTCTGACGCTTTGCTAATATCGCCCTCAGAAAGCAATCTAATATTTTTTATATTGATATAGGAACGATGGTAAAGGGATTTAAAATGTATTGGTTCTATGTATACTACATCAGATAACTCATGACTATAAGGGCGTTTTTCATCACAAGAGTTAACCAAATACCACAAATTATATTCATGAGAAATACAGATTGCATATTTGTTTTTTACGGGGAATGAAACACTACAGTCTGGAATAAAATATAAACATCCATCTTTTAAAGACATTTTATATAACCATAAATTTTCCGTTTTCAACCAAATCGCAAATTATATCATCATGATACGGATTATCAACATCAACTAACAAGCTATAATCTAATGCACCGCTCATACTTGCCTTTATCCATGCCGTTTCTTTATGCGTAAGCTCTTTTAATTCTTCAAATGTCTTATCTTTGCAAAGATCTAAAGCTTCATTTAAGCATTCTATATCTGTTTCAGAAAATTCTTTTAATTCAGGACTACGCTTTACAGTTATTTTTTTTATTTTTCCTGATGTTGAAAATGCTTGTTCTGCTTTTTGACGGAAACCTTCCGGCAAAAAACTGCTGAAAGTGATTACATCTCTAACAAAAGAAGGAACTGGTCCATTTTCCATTTTTATATATATATCACCTAAAACAGGGCGCGCATAACGATTCAGATGTAACTTATCTGCATAAAACATCGTTTTTACGGTATGATATATATCAATACCGGGTTTCTTAGACGCTATATATACTATAGCTTCAAGAACTTTTTCCTGATTAACTGTAAAGGATATTCCCATATAAAAACCTCTTTTTTATGTATATTATACATAAAAAACAAAAAAAATCAACCAAATGTTAATAAAGTGTTAACAACCTTTCATATAAAAAATATACATATTTTTCACAAAAATCAAGAAACTTCTTCAATCTCTGGTTCTAGACCTTCGGATATATCCAAAGAGGCCAGCAAAACATCACTGTCGGTTAGCTCCCATTTTTCCAATATACCGGACAGTTTTTGTTTTTTTTCATCCGTATCACAACCAGCAAAAACAGCTCGAATAAATTGCTCTTCCGTGTGAAAAGAATCCTGTTCTCTTGCGTGAACCTCTTGAAGTTGCTTCTTTAATTTCTCGCTTATCATTCAATCAATTTCCTTTTTAAAAAGTGGAACGTATTCATTATAGTCCTCTATTAAAACAGTATAAAGATAATTATCCGCTTCCCAAGTAATAATTGACCCTATTTTTTCTTGATGATTAGATACATATTCGTTCAAAGAATGATGTAAAAGGCCATACTCTTGTTTTGAAAGATTTATCCCCTGACGGGGTATTTTTTTAATTTTACCTTTTTTGACAACTTTTGCAACTTCTTTCTTGCTCGCTTTGCCGCCTCCGGTTGAAGAAAACTTGCCTTCTTCATCACGCGGGTGGTTTTCCTCTTTCCATTCGTTGAATGTGGCAAAGCACGTGTCAATTTTGATCAGACACGCGGCCGTGTTGATGGAAATGACAATCATTTTGCTTTATCCTTTGCCCGGTTACAGGCTACAATTTCGTTTTGTGCGCGGACATAAGCGGCCAGATTGGCAAGATACAGGTCGCCTAAGTCCATCTGTTTTAACTCGGTTATTGAAACTTCCGGTTTTAAGATATTCCCTATGCAATTTGAGAATCCGAAATCGGAAAAGCCGACTTCTTTTCGAGAATGGCGAGAAACGGCCGGAAGACTTCGGATTCTTTCATAAAAACCTTTTGATGCTCCAAAATGGCAAGCCCCAATTCAATAACCGCCAACGGATTTTGGAAATAAGTGTTGACTTTTTCCAGACTCATCGTGTCAACAGCGGTTTGCCCGCTCGCATCCAAAAGCGTCGCCAACGGAAGCAGATCTGTCAAAAAAGGTTTGATTGATTTATCTTTGGAACTGACATAGCGGTCGACAAAATCAATACCGTCAAGCGCGTCAAAAAGGCGGACGGAAAACGTCAGCTTTTGCCCGTCCAAATCTTTGATAGTTATTTTTTTTATTGTTTCCATTGAAAACTCCGACAAAAAAAGCCCCGCCGACGATTGCCGGCAGAGCTTGATTGTAAAAAATATTTTGTTAACTCAGAAAGGAGTTAAAACACTTAAGCCGGCATAATCACACGATCAAAGAAGGTGAACTGATAGGTTTTGTCCTGCTGACCGTCGTCCAAATTGGCGTTGTCGCCGCCGTCCACCTCGGTGATGGTGCCGCCGGTATAGACCGTTTTGGTTCCGGTGGTGTTGTTGGTTACCGTCATAACTACCGTATAATCGGACAAATCCTTGCCGTACTTGGGAGTTGTCAAATTGATCAGGTTGTCAAGCGCCAACCTTGAGTTTGACGTCGGCAGCAGAGATATGGTGCAAACATACATCACCGCTTTTTGATTGACGACGCCTTTGGCATCCGCTCCCAGACGGGCAACTGCCGGCTGTGGGCGTTCCCACTGTACGCCTTCCGCACCGAACCCCTCAAGTTTAATATAAGGAACCAGAGGCAGCGCGGTTAACGTATAAGTTAAGTTCTTAAAACCGACTTTGTTGGTTGAAATATCTGTCATGTTCTTACGCTCCGTAAATTCTGTTGGTAATCACCACTTTATTAACCACCCCGCCGCAGAGATAGCAGACCAAAATACGAACCCTGCGTGCGGCAATGTCTTCCGCTGTCAGTTCCTGAATCTGGTAATAATAACCGTTGTCCGCAACGGAATCTGCCGCCGCCGAATTGCCGGTTGCCGTAACAATGCTGTTGCGGTCGGTATCGCTCAACGTCCCGTTATAGGCAATAGCCCCGTTTGTCTGCCCCTGCTCAAAAGACGGCGCAATGATCGAGGCCATGAAGTCGCGGGCATCCGTTCCCTGCAGTTTAAGCTTTTCAAGACTGATAAAGCCGTTCATGATACGGGTTTGCAGGTCGTTTTCAAGCCAGCTTTCATTGACCTGTACGTCTTCCGTGCCGAAGCTGCCCTGCATCAAACCCATGCCGTAAAGAACCTGTTCTTGCTCGCCAAAGCCAACCGAATAGACATAGGAAATGCAAAGGCTGTCCAGTTCTTCGGCAAGGCTCATATTGGTTTTGCCCTGCTGATAATCTACAACGGTGCCAAGCGTGGTAATCGGCGTATAACCGGTTGCCGGCTGGAAATTGAAGTTGATCGCCCCGTTTGCCACATTAAAATCAATCGCGGCGCAAATGGCGCAGTCAAGCGCGTGTACAAGCTCATTGTTAGGATCGTAACAAACAACATAGCCGGTATAGGACAACGCCGAAAGAGAAGATTGCAGCGCTTTGGACGTTTCCAGATCGGAAATGTTGAAAACAAGACGGTTCAGCGTATAAATCGTCTGTTCTCCGCCCAAGACGCCCTGCAGCCACGCAACCGCGGCGGTGATACTGTCTTCGTCCAGTTCCTCGTTGGTGGTAATAGAAAAAGCCCCGCTGTTAGCCTGTAACATACGGTCGCAGAATTCGGCATAGGTTTCAGAATTAGCGCCCTGCGACAATACCGCGCCGGAAAGCCCCAGCATCGCGCTGACATCCGTGCCGGTTGTGCCTGCCGTTACCGCTTCGACGCTCGACTGTTGCCCGGTTGAGCCGGAATTGATAATAAAGGCATTGACCGTTGTGTTGTAGTCAACAGTTGCCGCCGTATAGGCCTCGCCACCTCCGGAATTGGCCTGAATGGCGGTCTGAATGACAGTAGCGGCGTCAGAATAGCTGGTGATTGAACTGAAATCGACAACTACCTCAAACTGCTGACTGTCAAGCGTAATACCGAAAGAGCCGTTACTGACGGCTTTTAAGGTTGCCACCGGTTCGGGTTTGGAACATTTAATAAAAGCCGCCGCCGCTTCTTTATACCAGCGGGCAACCAGAAGTTTCTGTACACCGTAACCGGATTTTGATAGAAAGCCGAAATACTTTTGCGCAAACTGATAATCTACACCTTCAGAACCAAGTTCGGCGGCAAAGTTAGTTAATGCCGACATGCCGGAATAGACCAGATATTTGTCGCCGCTTGAAATCAGCGGATTGGTCGTTGCCAAAAGGGCGTGTTTTTTTTCGGTCGTAAACGCCGGGGCGACAACCGAGCCGGTAATCGGCACAAATTTATAAAAAGGTAAACTCATTCTTTTATCCTCTTGTTTTAAGCGTTATTGCCGCGGTTTACGATTTTGACCGTGGCGGTTTCAATAACCGGCGAAGTCTGCTCCACCGTATCGACGATAAAGACCTCGGCGTCAAAATTATAGCGCCTGAGCCATTGTTTGTTTTCCTGTAAAAAGCTTAGATTGCGGATGGGAGAAAGCTGTTTTAAGTCCGCCGGCCCGTATTTCTGCGCCAGATTGACCTGAAGCGTCTGTTTGAACACGGTGGCATTGTCAAAAGCGTTTTCCCCGTAAAAGTCAATCTGCACCCGGTAAATCCGCTGCACGTCCCAGGCAACCCCGACCGTTCCCGTTTCTGCGTCGTATCCCGTCTGTCGGTCTTGGCTCCAGCCTCTGTCCTCAACACTTAAGATATTAAAAGTGGCAAAATTGCCTTTTTTTGGCAGCGGCACGGAATCCGTATAAGGATTGACGAACTGCAAACTTGGCATCAAACTTTGCAGGTAATCATAAACTTGCGTTTCCGTCATTTTCTCCCTCATAATCCACCCGGTAAGCGTAAGCCTCACGCCAGCCGGCATCGTCCCATGCCTCTTTGGCAACAACCTGATAGGTATATTCTTGACAAATAAAAGTATCAGAACCGAACTGCCGGAGCCTGTCCAGCTGCGTCGGATCGCCGGTAATAAAGACTTTGAAATACTGGTATTCTTGTAAATTAAAACCGGTTTCCCGCAGCTCCTGAAGGCTTGCCGGCTGAATTTTGCCGCGCACCGTCATTTTGGTTTGCGTTTTGACCGGTTCACGCGAAGACGGCAGCCATTCAACCGTGGTTTTGGTAAACACCAAATCCTGCCAGTCGTTGACGACCGTCAGCGCCTCGCCGACAATGTTGTGCAGGTTTAAGGACATTTTTTATTTTTCCATTAAAAAAGCCCCAGTTTCCCGGGGCTTTGTTGTTAAAACAGACATAAAACCAGATACGGCAACACCCATAAGACCAGAGCGTAGGCCGCAAACTCAAGTGCAAACTGCATTATCTCACCCAGCTGCTGATTTGTTTCATCCGGTTTTTAAGATCAGCATTTTCAGACAGCAGCAAGTCGTTTTTCTCTCTTAAACATTTCTGATATTGCTGTATCAGGTTATAAAGCGCGGTTGCCCCGTGGCTGATACCAACCACCCAGTTGACTGCCGGCAGACCGTCCGCGGTCGGGGAAGTATTGAATGTTCCCTCTTTTACCCCGTCTTTTAAGAGCCAGTCCGCCACTTCGTCCCGGATAACTTCCCGCAGCACTTCGCGGATGTTCTCCCGCTCTCTGATTTCCGCCTGCAATACCGATTTCACAATCCCGCCGATTTCGGTTTTGGCTTTTTCCGATAAAACGATTTCTTTTTTGCCGGAAGGCAGCGAACGAGTATGCTCTTTCACCGTGATTTCACCGGCGGGAACAACATAGGCGCCGGTCTTGCGAATCTGCGGCAGGACTTCATGGATTACCCATCTTTTAAACTGAACAGCTTCTTTCTTACGAGACATTAAAATAAGACCGTATAAACCGAACTCATTTACAATATTCGCTTTTCCTTGACGACCTATATTTAACATAGACCGCTCGTCATCATCTAGTTTTTGAACTGCTTGCGTTGTATTTTTTATTTCAAGAACAGCACAAACATCTGCCGCGACGAACCACGGCTCGCCATCAATTTGAGCTGTCCGAACTTCACTATTTTTAAAATTGAAAACTGTTATATTATTCATCTTACTTCCTTTGTTTCAAATTACCTTTTTACCGAAAAGGCGTCGGGAGGTTGAAACACGTGAAGTAAGACACGCCTATCCTATTCAATATATTCGGATAGCCTCCCGACATAAAAACTTTTGCACAAAACGAGGTCAAAAAAATGAAATGTACAAAAAATCACCGCTGACGGGGGCGTTTCCGCTTACTTTAGAGTGTTTCAAGCTCTGTTTGTATAATACCCCGAACAATATAATTGTCAACCAAAATCACAAACTATCGAGAAGCTTATCAATTCCTTTTTCAGCGGCGGCTTTGGCGGCAAAAACAACAGAAGAAACCGTCATTTTTTTCAGCTTTTCGACAAAGTTTTTTTCTTCCAAAAGCTTTGCCAAATCATAGCCGGCTGCGGTCAGGCGAAGCTTGCAGTCAGAGCAGTTAAATTTGCCGTCATTCAGATAATGCACGCCCAAATCACGCCCGCAAAGCTCGACAATGGCTCCCGTGTCTTTCAATAACTGCAAATGACCATAGAATTTATCCAGATATTCATCATTACCGATTGCTAAATGCGGCTGTTTCACTTCTTCCGATAACTCCAAAACATCAACAATATGGCTTTGTTTTTCGCTGATGCCTGTTAATATCCTATTCAAAAACAGATAATCGGTTTTCATTTTTAATTTTCTCCCAACATCTTTTCTTTACCGTCGACAATCGACGCCCGCCGAACTGACGCACGCAGCTGGCTGGTATCAATTAACGTATGCGAGCTGCCTTTTTTGGCAATCGTCGATTCGGCATTCGGCGGCGGAATGTTGTTTTCAATACTTTCAACAATCAAATCTTGCAGACCCTCAGCGACGTTCTTCATAATCGCGCCCATCGAAAGACCGGTGTTAAGACCCGCCTGAACAATCTCCCCGCCCCTCTCGGCCGCTTTTTTCTGCGCGTTTCGTAAAAACGGACGCGGCGGGATAGTTGCCGTGCCAAACTCGTTATAAAGCGCTACTTCGTCCATTGTTGCCGGGGCGGATGTTTCACCGTCACCCGGCTTTCTCGGCTGCCCCTTCACATAACCGGCTTTGGCACCGTTTTTGCCTTTACCGAGCTCTTTTTTCAAGCCGTAAAGCATACGATTGACAGCCCGGAAATCGGTTTTTATTTTAATCATCTGAAACCTACCGAATTATAATAAGGTAAAACATTAATCGGTTTTTCGGGCAACGGCGGCTGAACCGTCGACAACAACGCCAAAAACTCTGTCCCATAAGGCGACAGGCTCAAATATCGCCGCCACGGGTCGGAATAAAGCTGAAACGACGCTGAAACGCTGCCCTCAGACGCACTCGACAGGTTGGCCGACGCCGCCTTGTCCGGATTCATTGAAAGATAAAGCAAATGAGCCGTTGCCAGATACACGCCACGCATCTGGCTTTTTGCGCTCAGGCAGATAACACCGGTTTCAAGCGCTATCAGACTGCCTGCGCCCTCATAAGATGCCTGTATGCTCTCGTCAGCGGCATCTTTGAAATAAGGAAACCATTTGCGAAACGTGTCATTGTCAACGGTGATTATCATTTCTCTTTGCCTTTTCTTTTACCCTTGTTCTCTTCCGCCGCTGATACAGCTTCAACTGGTGCCGAATTATCTTTAATTTCTTCTCCGATTTCCGCATCTTCAGAAGATACTTCTTCCGATTTCGTTTCCAAAACAGGATCTGAAACTTCAATCGCGGAAAAATCCGAATTCATTTCGGTTTCAATTTCAACTGGTGCCGAATTATCCTTGATTTCTTCTCCAATTTCCGCATCATGAGCCGTTGCATCCGCTTTTTCGTCATGAATAATAAAACAACCTCCCGGATTTTTATCGTCAATACGGCGTTCGTTGATAAAATTGCCGTACTCTTTCATTAAAGCAGAAAAGTCATCATCAGAAATAATATTAAGAACCGGAGAAACGGCCAAAATGATTTTTTTACCATTCCTCAACTTAAATACGGAAGAGTTGGTTCCTTTTTTTACGATTGTTGGCATATTTTTTTCCTCTCAAAAAGAAAGGGAGGGGTTTTCCCTCCCTTAATTAAGCTGCAATTTCAGTCTTTCCGATGCCGTTGTAACGAACAACCGCCCACGGATACTGAACAATACAGCCGGAAGTGGCCGCACTGATCTTCTGCGAAACAACGCTGTCCTTCTGGAAGATCGGATAAGCTTTTGCCATCTCAACATAGGAGTTCAGCAGCGTTGCAATGCTGCCGCCCATGTTGAAGATGATATAGAAGACGTCCGAATTGCTGTCGGCATTGTTGAACTGCGGAACGGCAACAATCTTCAGTTTATCGCCGTAGGTTTCCTTCAGCATTGCCCGCGCCGATTTACCGTAAGTGTTGGTACGGTCAAGGTTGCCGAGAGAACCGGTGGCAACAGCCAAAATGATTTCGCCGTTTTTCAGCTCATCCTGAACAATACCGTTGGACTGGACATAAAGCTGATTGATACCGGCCACAACATCGTTGGCAATTTCTTCCGGAGCCTTATTAGGCCAGTAGGTCGAATTGCCTTCCGCGTTGTTGGGAACGGTTTCATAAGCCGGCAGGCTCGGTTCGTTCAAAAGCCCGTAGACCGAAACGGTCAAACCTTTGTAGGAAACGCCGGAAAAGAAGAAGTTGTTGCGGTCAATCGCCATGGTGCGCATAGCGCCTTCCGCCTGATCTGCACGATAGTTTTCCGCAAAAGCGCCGGAAGCGGCTTCCTGTCTGTCGTTCGACATCCAGCCCGTGGTATAGTAATAGATACCGCGAAGCTCCGGCTTATAGTTCGTCTTCTGCTGCAAACCGTCAGAGGTCAGTCCGTCATCGGGACGGGTGGCACCTTTATATTCTTTCAGCTTGATAGTTACCGATTCATCGCCCCAGGTACCGTTTTTCTGCGGCGAAGCCAGCTCGTCGGATACACGCGGTGCGGTCAGAATCTCAATCGCCTGTGGGCGAATGTAGTTAAGCGCACCGAGGGGAGCGTTGATGTTGGGTGCGGTGATGACCGGGGCAGCGGCATTGTCAACGCCGATAATGCCTTTTGACATCATCGCCTTTAAGAAATCTCGGTTGCTGGCGTGGTTGATGGACACGCCGTTGTTGACTTTATATTTACTCATGGTTTTCCTCATTAAATTTTATAGATTTCGCAAACCTGACCGGCAGCGCCCCCGGTTTCCACAAGCCAGCCGGTATCGATAAAGCCGGATTTGATATCGCTTGTGGTTTCCAAAGAACTTCCGGAAACGGTCGTGGTATAGGTTATGTTCTGGGTTTCGATAACGCCGGTCGACGGGTTAACGATAACGTTCTGCCCGTGAGTTGATGCCGTATTTGATACAACATACACATAACCTTTGCGGACTTTTGCCAGTTCGTGTCCTTCGTTAATGGTCATCCCGGTAACATTGCCGAGCGCCAGCTGAAAACCTTCCAGCACGGCAACGCCGGCAATATCGGCCGCCGTTTTGGAAGCCGTGGTTGCGCTGCAGCCGATAACCTGAGTTTCCGGATCCGTGCCTTCAAAAACAAACCCGCCGGCAACAACTGCGCTGCCCTCAGCCACAACCGGAATCTTGTCAATCGGATTAAGACGGGAAATTGTCCCCGGCTGACCTAAGGCCTGATTGATATATACTTGATTCTGCATTTCTTTTTCCTCTTAAATGTTGATTTCAATTTCGTCGGAACCAATGGCACCATAATCAAAGCCGTTATCCACTTTAGTCTGCGAGTTGCAAACCTTAAGCATGGCATACAGTTCCGGAACACTCTCTTTATCAGTTTCAATTCCCTGATGATTGAGAGCCTTGACCAGCATTTCGCGTTCGGTTAAGCCGAACGGATTAAACTCGCCGATAACCGCACTCGCGGCGTTGTAAGCACGTTTCAGGCCTGCGTTTCTGTCTTTTTCCTTTTTTGCCCAGGCGTTTGACAGCTTGGTGTAGATTTTTTCAAAGGAATTTGCCGCTTTACAGGCTTTAAGCTCTTCGCCGTCTTCGTTTTCCATTGCCGGCTCTTCCGGTTTTTCCGGGTCTTCATTGTCGCTTTCGGATGTTTCCGATCCGTCGTAGGCCAGCTTTTCCAGCTTGCCGATAACGGTGCGCCAGAGTTCCTCGTCGACTTTTCCCTTCAAAATGCCGCCGACCTCATCAATCAGCTTTCTTTTGTCGACAGAATCGTTATCGCTTTCAGTGATTGCGCCAGTGCCCTCGTGGGCTTCTTCTCCGGCTTCCTGCTCGAAAAATTTGCCGAGGTCAATCTCCTTGCCGTCAATAACGAGTTTCATTTCGTTTTTAGACTTCATTTGTGATTTCTCCATTTTGTTATTTAACACTCTCACATCGGAGCCACACCGACCCCGTTCCACGAGGGCTATGTGATTGCCCTTAATATCGGAAGCCACAAAGTCATAATCGGAAGTATCCGATTTGCTCAATTTATTGGTATAGCTCGCCGATAGCTCTTCTTTGCCGTCTTTTAAGTCGGCAAGAATTCCGTCGCCGGTAAATTTAAGGGGGACAAAAAGCTTATCTCCCTTGATTTCCGCGCGCTCTCCCGTTGAGCCTTCCTGCCGGCCTTTGGCGTCTTCGCCGTCCATGCCAAGCCACTCATGCCCGTTGACCAGAGGCAGAAGTTTGAAACTCTCTGCCCCCTTGGCCAGCTCAATGGGAGAAATGTAAACTTTGTAAATCTTGTCCGGGTCTATCTCTTCTCCGTCAACATCCGGACTGCCGCCGTCTATCAACTCTTTGCCCAGATATTCAAGTATGCCCGACCGTAAAATCGGACTTTCGTCGACGAAGAGATACCCGTTTTCATCCATATGTCGGTGCCCGCTCTCATTGCTGAGACGGGTTGTGTAAGTCAAAAGATGTACCATTAAATTCTGCCTTTGATTATTTCATATGAGCCGTCAGAAAGTCTCTTAGCCTCATAATCGGGTGCAACAAGAATTGAACGCGCAATACAGCGGCAGTTCGGCCGTTCTGCCGGAAGACCACGGTGCCCGTAGGCGTCAATCACCGGATAATGCTCGGAATCGCCCCATTTGTAAATCTTGCCGTCAAGCTGTTTGTGCCCGCCTTTGCCGGTTGATACACGTTCGTCATGCGCGGTTGACCACATAAAGAACTTCACTCCCGCCGCAGCCTGCGCTTGCTCGTTAAACGCCGCATTCGCTTTTGCCGTCTGGTCGCGGGCAATCCTCTTTATCCGGTCTTTGGCAATGTGGATCTGAGTTTTAAGGTCTTTGGCAATCGTTTCCCAACGCTGTCCTGTTGTCATGCCGTCATAAACGATATTTTCAACGTTATTCAAGGTCTGAAGCGTCGTGTTTTGAATTAACCCGACATTGCGGCGGATAATCAGCCGGATGGTTTCTTCAACCTCTTTGCTGTCAAAATTAAGGGTAAAACTGTCGCTGTACATCTCGCGCATAACCCGCGCAAGGGAAGATTTTGCGCCCCGCCTGACAAGACGTACAAATTTTTGTACAATCTTCTCGGCATTGCGCAAAAAGCGCCCGAGATATCCCCCTTTATACCAAGCAATCAGCTTTTCCACATTGCGCACAGTCGGCTTTTTCCCCTGAGGCGCGGTATTTTCCATACGCACGGTGGTGTAGACGTCTTCCAGGCTCGCAAATAAGGCGGAGAGCATTTTTTCTGTCTCCGCCTCAATCGCTTTGCGATAGTAAAAATCGGCGTGCTTGTTTTTGGCAATGTCATCCATCACTTTGAACCCGCCCGCCGCTCGCGCTCGTGCGTTCTGCTTTTGCATTATCTACTTGCCTTTTTTCGTTTTTTGTGGTAATATAAATATATCAAAGCTAGATTGAACTGCAGAAAATTCGGCCTCGCCTGCCGGGTAGCTTACAAAGCTATTACGATGGAGGGATTCCCTTAAATGGGGTTGGCCGTCCTCCCAATCTAGCTTTTTTCCTTTATCCTTTCAGCTTTCTTTTCTAAAGTACGGCGCTGCTTGTTCTTTGCCCAATGGAAATGTACTATTTCAAAATTATCTTTATTGTCTGCTACTTCTAATAACACAACCGAATTTTTTTCTCCCGAAACTCTTGCTATAAAATTATAGTAAGGTTTTTCGGCATTTCCGGGCAAAATAGCATCCGCATCATACAATGCTTTGCCAATCATCATTTCATAATCTTCTACTTCAACATCAGGATGTTGTGAAAGATTACGATCAATAACGGTTTTCTTTAGTAAAACCGGCTTGCTCTTAACGCCAAGTTCTTCTAAATCTCCGGCATTTAGTTCAGGCAAAATATTATCTTTAGTAAAATCAATTTTTATTTTACTTATTTTTTCTTCAACATCTGCTTTTCTATCTTCCTCATCATCCCCGCCGCCTTGGCCGAACTTTCCGTCTTTGCCGCGCGGATGGTCTTCTTCCCGCCACTCGTTTGCTGCCTGAAACTCTGACATAACCTGCGGCGTGATGTCCTCATAGCCGCCGAGGCCTTCCGTTTCGGTATCAAACGACAGACCGTCAAGGTTAAACTGCTTAAACTGTTTTAACCACTCAAAGACTTCATCCTGCTTTGCGCCAAGGCTGACAAGAGCACTTGCCACTTCGGCGTAAGACTTGATGTTTTCCGCCAATTCTTTTTCCGTTGCCTCTTCCAACGGGTTAAAGGTAAAATCCGTAAATTTTACAAACTTCCCGCTGTCAATTCCGGCAACAATGCCGTACATAACCAGTAGGTTATTTTTAACAGATTCCTGAATGCTGCGGCATTTGTCATACCATTTGCGGCGGTCGCCCGAACCGGTAGCGTTCATACCCTCGGCCGATTTTCCCATAAGTTCGGTATAAGGAATGTCCGTCTTGGCGGAAATCAGCAAATAGAATTCTTCGACGTTTTCAGCCATACCGGCAAGACTGGTTGTCAGCTGCATAACGTCTTCCGTCGTTTTAATCGGACAAACACCGAAGTTGTCCTGGACAAAAGACATAAAATTCAGCCTGTCCTTAAAGCATTTAGCATTTTCGGTTGTAAAAGAACTCTCATCCGCCTTCAGGTAAGTGAACCGAAAACGGTTCATCAAGTTTGCCAGTCCCTGACTTGCCAAGTTTGAGTTTGCGACGTCCTGTTTGATGAGCTGAGTCAACGGCATACCGAAATACAACGTCAGAGGACGCATCGGCAATTCCGGGATGTTCGCTTCAAACTTAAGAAAATGGCTTCTATGAACCGCCCCCAGACCGATGACGTACCAAATTGAAGGCTGCATATAGTCTCCGGCCGCCGGATTAACCGTGTTAACCTGCACGGCAACACAGTTAATCGGGTCTATGTGGCGGAACCCGAGAAAACGCTTCATATTCATCCGGTTTAAGTCAAGCGGTTCTTCCAGCTCACGCCCGGAAAGCCCGAAGTCCATATAAAGCAGGCAACCGCCGGTTACATAATTTGAACGAACAGCGGCGCGAAGATGCTGCCATAAATCAAAACGGGAAGCCGCTTCTTCTACTCTGTCTTTTTCCTCTGCCGACAGATTCGACAACTCCCCGCCTTTGGCAAACGGAGTTTCGCTCAAAACGTTAAAAACCTTGGCAAACAACGGATCTTGCGCCAGTGAGTAGCACTCATAATAGTTAACCGGCTGATACAAAAACAATGATGCGTGCGCGGTGCCGTAACCGGAATTGACCGACTGCAAGGGGTTGATCCATTGATTTTGCAGCCGGGACAAGTGGGCATTATACATCCTCAGCCCTTTACCGGCTCCGGCGTCTTTCGCGCCGCCCTCAAGGCGTGCTTTTGCCAATGTCCACGGCTCGGATATGGACACCGCTTGTTCTTCTTTTAACATATTGGCAAGAAGAGCGAAATTATCGGCCGCTTTTTTTTCCTGTTTTCTTTTGAAAAAACGAAACATAAATCTACCCCATTATGCGCATCAGCTCGCCCCAGTCAGGAGTTTGAGCTTTGCGCCTGATTTTCAAAGCATAGATCAGAACATCGCAATAGTCGTCGTGCGCATCCTGTTTGCCCCCGGTAAACGCCTCACACTCGCTCAAGAACTCAAGCAGCCACGGTGCGGATGCCGGGATATGAAAATAGCCGCTTTCCAAATCGGCGGCCACCTCGTTAAACCTCAAATACTTATCGGCAACCTGGTCTTTCTTCAGTTCCGCATTGTGAACAGTCGGCTGCAGCTCTCTTATCGGCAGGCCTTCTTCTCGCAACTGCTGGATCAGAGATATGCCGGAACCTTTGTTTTCAATGTAAATTGCGGAAAACGGACTGCTCGCATATGTTTTGGCTTTCTCAAAAAAGCTCTTCAAATCCCGCCTTAAATCCGGGAAGATGACTTTTTTCGAGTAGCCGTCCAACATATAAAGGTCTTTGCCTTTTGTTCCGAAAAGTCCGAACGCCGAATTGTCAGCGGATTTTTTTTCCGAAAAAGCCGTATCGGCAACGATAAACAGGCTGTCAAACTGCGCCGGACATATATCATAGCGCTGCATCTGGCTTGTTTTTATCAGATTGCCGCCTTCAATAATCGGCTCCTGCTGATATAACGCCGCAAAATTTGCTGAGCCGAGCGCTTTCTCCTGTTCCCGCAAAAAATCAATGCTGCGGAACTCCGGGAAAAGAGCGTTGCCGTTTTTATCTATCGCCGGATGTCGGCTTGATATGATTTTATCCTTAAAATAAGGATCTGTTTTAAGCATTCCGATCAGATCCTGAGTATGCCAGCGGGAATGCAGCACCAGAACCATCGTGTTGTTTTGCCGGCGGCTCATAATATCGCCGCGGAACCGGTTCTCTACCTTGGCGCGAATAGTGGGAGACAAAGCATCCTCAGCGTTTCTGTACGGATCGTCAATAATTGATATGTGCGACGGGTAACCGGTATTTCCCTCACCCATAAGCCTGTAATCGATCTGTCCGCCTTTCTTAAACCAGACGGTTGAGGCATTGGCTTTCTTTATCACGTTGCCAAATACCGACTTATAACGTACCCCCTGCAAAATGTTCAAAACCTCCGCCTGTGTTTTGTCCCGGAGGTCGTCAGAGCTGGTGTAAAAGTTAAACTTCAAATCACCGTGACGCCCTATCAGCCAAGCAGTGAATATACGCAGTTTAGTTGACTTCCCGTGCTGCACCGGCTCTTCGGACGTCGCAATCGGGCGTTCGCCTTTTAAGAACCTGTAATATAATTCATACTGAAAAAAGTCGCATAGATCTTCTTCCCATTTTCCGGTACGAAAGCCATCCGAACCGCGCAGGTCTTCATTGATGAAAAGATAAAAGCTATAAAAATCAGCCTGAAGCTTTTTCCTTGTCGATTCGTTCAAAACGTCTCTCCATAATAGCCAGCAGTTCGGCGTTTGAAACAACCGGCACATCCAAATCATTGCCTTCGCTGTCTGTGCGCGCTTTCTTATCAACTATCATACCGAATAACTTGGCCTTACCCATTGAGGCGGAAACCATAGCGGAGCTTTGCCCTAAATCACGGGCAATCTTTCGAGCGTCCTCCAGCTCTTCAACAATATCATCAACGGTTAAATCATAGCGTTTTAACGCACGTTTTTTTAATTCTTCCACTCTTAGCTCGATCTTAGGGTTATCCATAAGTCGTGATGCCGAGATATTAATCGCCTCCATTTTCATCTTTTTTGCATTATAAGCCTGCCGATAAGCATCAGAGTAAGTGAGACCTTTGGCCACCCCTTGACAAAAATTTTCCTGTTTAACCGTTAACATCAGATAAACTTTCATAAAATCCCGAAGAGCGGCTAAGGAAACAGAAAACCACTCTCGGGAAAATAAAAAAACCCGATGCCGTGAACAGAGGGGAGATGCCATGGCATCGGGAAAGAAAAGCAGCAAAACGAAGCTGCGGCAATTTTCCGATTGGTACCGGATTGTTGCCATAAAAAAACGGCCGTTTCTTGAAACGACCGCAGGATGTTCTCAATCAACAACTGAAAAGGTAAACTGTAATAACCTTTAGATTCAGTTATCGATTATGAATGAAACTGTACCAACTTTTATAAAACTTGTCAAGCATCATTTTAAACATACCCTAAAGCCACGGTTTTCCGGGGTCTTGTTTATCTCTTTCACTTGCCGATCTCCTTATAATAATCTTCAATGTTATCCCAAAAGTTGACCGTAGCCTGACCTACAATTTGCGGCCGCGGCATCCGAATCTTTCCCCAATAGTGTTCACAGAGCCGATTTAAGCCTGTGCTGATATACCGTTTCAACAGTTCCAGATCATTTTTATATTGATCATCTCGAAGATGCGGAATTTTAATCTCCTCATCCAAGCAACAAACCATGCGCACGGCAAAAACTTCCTCCCGTGTCAAACAAGCTATTGCCTTACCGTAGCGATCGCGAGCATCCAATACTGCTGGAGACGGATCAAACAACGGAGAGCTTTCAACCCTCGGTTTTTCGTAATCCAAGCAATTAAAACCGGAATAGCCCGCTTTATAAAAATCCGCAGCCAACCTTAACCCGGCAACCATCCGATCATCATCAGAATATTGACTGGTAACCTGTCCAAGCCACCCCTTGTCGCGATACTTCTCAAGAACTGTGCGCTTGTAATAAACTCCATCTTTTTTTGTCAAACCCTTTCTCTTCGCTTCAGCCGGTGTAATATAGCCGTCAGTCGCTCCTGTTGTTTTAATCATCCTTAAACTTCCCCTCATCTAATACCCACACCATCACGCACCTACTTTCTTCGCCCCGTCGGTTTAATTTTCTCCAAAACATTTTCCAAGACTTCCCCAAGAGATTTGAAATTATCTTCTTCCGTTTTTGTCATGCCGCCTCCGTAAATCTGTATTGATAACCGTTAAACTTCAGTTCGATGTTAGCCAACTCTCCTCGCCGATTTTTTGCTACGATAAAAACACCTTTACCGCGTACTTTCTCCATGGTTCCAAGCCATCGGGAATACTCTGCCGACATTTTGTCATCGGGCTCTGCTTGCGCCAGATGATATTCCGGCCGGTAAACAAACGCGATCATGTCCGCATCCTGCTCAATGCTTCCGCTGTCCCGCAAATCGGCCAAAGTCGGCGCTTTCATGGTACGCGCTTCCAGGGCACGGTTCAGCTGGCTCAGGCAGACAACCGGCACGTCCAAATCTTTGGCCATCACTTTCAACTGACGGCTGATCTCGCTTACCTCTTCGTAACGGTTTTTGAAAATTCTGGACGATTTCAAAATGCTCAAATTATCGATAAAAACGGCATCCAGCCCCTCTCTGTCCTTTTTTTTGAGCGCTGCTGAATAAATTCCTTCAACCGTCATCCCGGCCTTGTCGTTAATAGTCAACGGCAACCGTTCGACATAACGGACACATTCCAACCAGCGGTTAATTTGTGCCGGAGACATCCGCGGAGAAACACGGTTGCCGGTCAACGAAATGACTATCCTTTCGATCAGTTCAGATTTTGCCATTTCCAGAGAAAAGAACAAAATCTTTTTACCCCGCTTTGCCTGATTTACCGCAATGTTTACGGCAATTGTCGTTTTTCCTGATCCCGGGCGCCCGCCGATAATTACCAGCTCGGAGTTTTGCACGCCTTCAATCCGGCCGTCGATAGACGCAAACCCGGTCGGCAGATTACGCGGATCCGCTTCCCCGCGATACAAACGATCAGCCTTAACAAATACATCCTCAACCGGATTTTCCGTTTCTGCCTTTTCCGGATTCAGCAAATTAAGCTCGGCAATGCGGCTTTGCAATTTTTGCAAATCGACATTACCGTCACTCTGCATTTCCGCCATTGAACGGCGTAATTCCGCCTGTTTGTAGTGCTCTATAACCATCCATGCGGCCGCTTCAATCTGACTCCGGGTCGTACAACAGGTAACCGTTTCTCCCTCAAGCAAAACCATCAAACGACGGTCAAAGCCGTTTTTTTCCAAAGAAATCCTGCTGAATTTACCCTGCTTGAGCATTTCAGCGAAAACTTCACGGCAAAAATCATCCGCAAAATATTCCGGTTTCACAGAATCTGAAACAAGCGGCAGCAATTCCTGTTTGTTCAGCAAACGGGAAATTAACTCGCGTTCCCGGTCTGTTCTCAACTGCTCCTCAGTCATACTCCCCTCCTATACCGGCCATTCGACATAGAACGGGTCATCTTGGGGAGATTTTCGTTTCACGGCAGGATCCCGGCTCCAATCCCAAGCCAAAACAGCCCGGTTGAAATCGATGTACTTCAATCCCTTGGCATGACAAGAATTTTTGAATTTCTCAGCAACTAAGGCCGGATCAAGGCCATTGCTCAAAAGTTTATTTCTTGTCTTTTCATCAGGCTGCCAGTCATCAGGAACGAGAGTCGCATTTTTTCTCTTTGGCACACATATCGAGGATTTATCCGAGATATGTTCCCTTACTTCCCTTACTTCCCTTATTTCGGGGGTGTGATTTCCCCCAGTGTTTCCCTCAGTGTTTCCCTCAGTGTTTCCCTCAGTGTTTCCCTCAGTGTTTCCCCCAGTGTTTCCCTCAGTGTTTCCCCCAGTGTCCACACCGAAAAACTCATATTCGCACAGATCAAAAGAAAGAGCTTTTATTTTAAGCTTTTTTCTTTTAATCAGTCCGACTTCTTCCAGAAAATTAAGAGCTTTTCGAACTGTCTTCGGGTCAACCCCAGCCTCCTCGGCGAGAACTCTTTGAGAAGGATAACAACGTTTCCCTTCTCTCCAATGCATAGATAACGTATAAGCTATACACTTAACTTGACAAGTACAGTCAAGGTCAAGCAGCTGATTTCGCCAATCATTGATACCAAAACTAATTGATGGCTGCATTTTTACCTCCTTCAATTAATTTTAGTTCGTTTTTATTAGACTCAGACCAAAGATAACGATACTTATCAATATATTTATCAATTATCTTGGCTTGCTTATCTGTAAGTCCACCTTTCGCTAAGCAGTAAGAAAAACAACTTGCAAGAAATTCAAAAGTTGGGTCTTCAATATCATCAATTTCCTTTAATATATCCCAAAGTGCTTTATCGTATCTCATCTTCCCTACTCCCCTGCCAGTTGTTCGCACAAAGTTAAAGCCAGCATAGCGCCCGGGTCATTCTCCGGGTGTATCTGATTGTTGTTGTCAAGCAACGGGCTTTTAATGATGTCCTGCAAAAGAGCTAGTTTTATTTTTCGGTCTTCCGGACCTTGTATCGGAAGTTTGATTAAAGCGTTCTCCAGCGTGTTAAAAACCTCGCCGTAAATGGTTTCTTGATCAATGGTGTAATTTCCCTTGTACCAAGTTTTAGCCATTTCGCTATAATAACGATAGAGGGATTGTAATGTGGATTCAGTTGTATTGATGATTGTATTTGTCATTTCGTAAACTTTCTTTAGAAAGCCCGACAAGATTGAGTGGCGGGCGGACTCACTAAAAGCAAGTTTACGAATGCTTTGGCCGATATTCGATATATTTTCGGCTCTCATCCGCCCATAGGCAAATACAAAAAAATCGCATATCTGACGGGTGCGAAAGCCGCGTAAACTTGTTTTTAGGCTTTCAGTATATTCCGCCATCTTTTGGATTGTCAATACTTTTTTCATATCCCTCTCCTCATTTTTTCGGGTACTCGTACCCGGGTTATCAATTGTTGAGCTTTGCGCCGGTTGCCACGCTCATGAGCGGCAATCTCCAATACGGCTTTTTCAAATTTCAGAAGCTGTTCATCCGTCATCAGCGGGTGCTGCTTTAGGGCTTCCCTCACCCATTTGTCGGTTTTACTTTTCCCGAATAATTTTTCCGCCTGATTCACAATTTCCCCCTTTCTTTGCTGACAAAGGCAACGGCATCCTCAACCGACCGCCAGACGCGGTAATCGTGCCCCATTGCCTCCGTTTCGGTTTGAAATTTCTTTTGTTCCAAACGCTGCCGTCCGAGTTTGCCGTTTTTCATCTCAACGAGCAAAACACGCCCTTTGGGCAGCAAGACAATCAAGTCCGGCTGTCCTTTGGTGTAGCCCATTCGATTATGCTGGTTGATAAAGAGAAAACGCCGGTTGTCACGCGCCGACAGATACCTGAGTGCAGACATCACATCGCCGTCGATGGTGATAAACCCGGCACCCCGGAGAATGCGGACAATTTGCGATTGCAGCGTATGTTCTGTCATATTTTTTTCTTTCCTCTTTTAATGTTGACTATTTTTTTATTTCAACTTAAAATTCACACAGTAGGAGGTGATAATATGGAAAATGAAATCTTAAATGAATTAGATGCAATCAATAAGAGAGTCAGAGAAATCCAAAATATGCTTGTTGCATTGATTGAAACTATGCCCGAAGATCGAAAAAAAGATATTTTGTTAAAATATTCTATACAAGCAAATAAATTTGGAACAAATTCGATTTTTCCTACCCGTCGCTTATAGCATCTTACAGGGCTGATTAATTTCAGCCTTTTTTAAGATCCTTACTTTTTATTTCTATTATCATCGGTTAAAGTTTCTTTCGCTAATTTTGCGCCGAATTCGTTTGTTCATTTTTTTGTTTCCTTTCTTTTTTGTTAATAAAAAAGCCGACCGGAAAACCCGGCGGCGGTTGATTAAATTTAAGAATTTCTGTCTTCAGCACCTTTTTGTGCTTTCTCGTACTCTTCCATGAACCCAAGAACTCTCTTTTGTGTTGCTTCGCGACACTCTCGACCACTTCGAATATCAAAAACAAAGCCCGGATTATTAGCGCTTGCGATTCCAAAAGCAGTAGGCGTCATTTTATTTTTCTTTAGAAAAAACTCGACTTTTTCTAAAAAATCCTTTTTCGTCATTTCAAACTCCTTTTATACTAAAGATAGTATCTAATTATATTAATTTTAGTATAAAGTCAATACTTAAATCAGTATTTGCATAAATATTACTTTTAGTATATTATTAAGAAAAGGAGAATCCATGAAAACACAAGAAGAAATCAGAAAGTTCTTAGATAAAAAAATAGCTGAAAAAGGAACAAATTATCGAGAACTATCATTGGCAATTGGACGGAAAGACCAATATATTCATCAATACATAAAATATGGGTTACCGCAACAACTAAAAGAAGACGATCGTCGAGCAATTGCGCGTATATTGGACGTGGACGAACAAGAATTATCATCAAAGCCTTTATACCCACCCATCTCCCCTCTGCACTCGGATGGTATTTCCGTTCTGATAGATCAGGCCACGAAATTTATCAGCAATTTGCGAAAAAAAAATATTGACACAATATCAATTGACATGCTGGATGCCGTCGCCTGTTGCGGTACTGGTATTGAAAATTTAAACGAGAACGTTAACGGCAAATGGTTGATGCCGTTGATTGATTTCCGGCAAATCACGATGTCTGCACCTGAAAATATAAAAATGATAAAAGTTAAAGGCGATTCGATGGAGCCTACTCTAAAAGAGGGTGACTGGGTGCTTGTTGACATAAGCCGCATTTCTCCCGATTCGGACGGGCTTTTTCTGCTCCGCCTTGCCGGCGGCCTCGCCGTCAAACGAGTTCAATGCGGACTCGGCAACGACATCAGTGTTCTTTCGGATAATAAAAAATATCCTCCACTTCCCGCAACTTTGGAAGAAATCCCAATAGTCGGCAAGGTTATCTACACCCTTGCCGCTGAAAAGGTAGGTTAAAATAGAAGTGGATATATAAAAATGACTAAACAATTAGTTTTTATTGATGAAAGTGGAGATCCCGGATTCAAGGCAAAATCTTCTGTCAGTTTTTCTTTTGCTCTTGTTATATTTGAAGATACTGAGCAAGCCGAGGAAGCTGAAAAAGCCATCAATCATGCTGCCGTCTTATCTCGCCACCTTTCCGAATTCAAATACTCAAAAACATGTAATCGCGTTAAGGATATATTTTTTAATGAGATTTCAAAATGCTCATTTCGAGCAAAAGTACTATATGTTAACAAAATGAAAATAACGAGTGAAGAATTGCGCAATAACGCAAACAAATTCTATAACTTCTTTCTTAAACAAGTAATTACCCATGCACAACTATCGGAAGCATCATTGAAGCTTGACGGAAAAAAAGACACCGTAAAAAAAGAACTGGTCAGCTACATACGAGCACAAGCGCAAAAAGAAGTTGCAAAAATACGTTACGAGGACTCAAAAAATAACCGTCTCATTCAGCTTGCAGATATGATTGTTGGGTTAGTAAGCCATGCTTATTCTGCAAACGCTACTTTAGAGCAAAAAGAATGGGTTAAGATATTAAAGAACAAACTTGATATTTGGCAATTCAAATAAAAAACCCGCTATCCTACTTCTCTTGTCGAGCTTTGCATACTCCGTACGGAGCTGCTTCGGTATAGCGGGTAATTCCAATATTACATATATCATTTTTCTTACATCTTGTCAATAGACTTTATTTTAACTTTTTATTAACGATTATCGAGCCCGACTCCACTCTTCACCGCCTAATGGCGGATTTTTTTTGCTCTCATAAAAATATTTTCCATAAAAACAATCAGATATTAAAATCATCAAAAAAAATACTAAATTAAGTATTGACTTTGTACTAATTTTAGTATACTAATTTTAGTATAAACGCAACAAACGAGGTCTAAAAATGAAAAATCTCAAATCAAAACTGGATCGCCTGTTTTGGGACTTCGAGGAAACAGCAACCTACTTTGATAAGATCAATCTGGTTTGCAGCTTCAAAGAACACATCGACAACATGGACGATTTGGAACTTGCGGAAAAGTTAGAAATCGATGCAGACGACCCGGATTTTGACATTGAGATTTTGAACGCACGGCAAGCCGTATCAAACGGCTGCGACAAGTGGCTGGCTGCTTAAGGAGAGGAAACAATGGGAATTTTTGAGTACATGGATGCAGTAGTGGCAGAATTTTTTGCCGCCGCGGATGACTTCATCAAAACAGAAAAAGACAAGGGGGACGAACTATGAGAATGCTGTTAACCGACGCGGAAATGGACAGGCTGGAAGCCCGCTTCGGGGCAAACTACCAAGCCCCTGCCCGCAAGCTTAACGCCGGCGATATTACTATCGCTTTTGCTCTCGGACTAAGTCTTGCCGCTATGTTTTTGATTAATTTGTAATTTAGGACCAAAAAATGACGCTATCTCGTGAACAGTGGTTGTCGGAACGGAAGAAAGGCATCGGCGGATCAGATTCCGCCGCCGTTCTGGGACTTTCCAAATGGAAAAGCCCGTATCAGGTGTGGTGCGACAAAAAAGGCTACAATTTCTTGGAAAGCTCGGATAATGCCAGTTTATTCTGGGGCAGAACTCTTGAACCGGTTATCCGCCAGCACTATTCCGACATCACCGGTTACAGCGTTGCCGAAACTGAAATCTACTTTATGCCGGACCACGATTATATATTCGCCACCGTTGACGGACTGGTGATTGAAGATCCGGACAGAATTTTGGAAATAAAAACCGCCCGTACCGCTGAAGGATGGGGAGAACCGGAAACCGATCAAATACCGGTTGAATATCTCTGCCAGTGCCAGCATTACATGATGGTTTATAATCGTCATATAACTGACGTGGCCGTCTTAATCGGTGGATCGGATTTCAGAATTTATCATGTTGAGGCCAGCACAGAAGTACAAAATCATCTTTTAAGAGAATATGCAAATTTTTGGAAACTTGTTGAAACCGACACACCGCCGGAACCGCGTTCATTTGACGATGTTATGCGCCGTTTCAAAGAAAGCACGGACAATTCAATAGAAGCGACACCTTATATTCAAATTCTGGCTCAACAAATGAAAGCGGCCAAAGAGCAAAGCACTTCTTTGGAAAATCTATGCGAAGAACTAAAAACCAAAATTGCCGCTTTTATGGGCGAGAACGAAGTTTTGACTTCGGCCGAACAAATCCTTGCAACTTGGAAATACGGAAAACCGCGGCAGTTCTTTGACAAGCCACGTTTTCAGGCCGACCACCCAAAGCTGTTCAAAAAATATAACAAAGAAACCGCGCCAAAACGCACTTTTTTAATTAAGTAAAGGAAAAAAACATGGAAAATAATATTACAAAAATTACAACCCCCAACCCGTTTGAACAAAACAGACTACCGGCCAACCAAGCCTCAAACGCCGTTGTCGAGATTGAACAGTCAAAAGCAATTGCCGAAGTACAGGCGGCAATGGTTATCGCAAAACGCTTCCCGCGCGATCCGATTGCGGCAACCGACCGGATATTGAACGATTGCACCCGTCCAAAGCTGGCCGAAAGCGCCCTGTATTCATACAGCCGAGGCGGGTCGGAAATAACAGGCCCCAGCATCCGGCTGGCCGAAGCAATTGCCCAAAAATGGGGCAATATCCAGTCCGGCATAAAAGAACTGGAGCGCAAAAACGGCGAAAGCACGGTTGAGGCCTATGCTTGGGACTTAGAAACGAATACCAAAATGTCAAAAACGTTTACCGTCAAACATATTCGACACACCAAAAAGGTCGATTATAAACTTGAGGATCCCCGCGATATTTACGAACTCGTCGCCAACGACGGCGCCCGTCGGCAGCGCGCTTGTATTTTGGGCGTAATTCCCGGCGACGTCGTTGAAGCTGCCGTTGCACAATGCGAAGCAACTTTGAAAGCGACGGCAGACACCAGCCCGGAAAATATCAAACGCCTGATGGACGCTTTCGCGAGCTATGGCGTAACGCAAGAAATGCTGGAGAAACGCATTCAATGCCGGATGGACGCAATTAAACCGGCACAGGTGGTTGGTTTGAAAAAAATATATACAAGCCTTCGCGACGGTATGTCAACCGTTGGCACATGGTTTGAACTTCCGCAGGTTTTGAACGAGAAAAAAGGTGTTGAAGGACTGGAGGAAAGCTTAAAAGCAAAGGACGACAAATAGTTCTCCCGAGAACCGCCCGGGCATGCGGCTAAAAGGCCTGATATTATGGAGGGTGGCGGAAAAGGTAGACGCGGGAAGTAGGGGAACAAGCCTACATGAAGTTCCGGTAAGAAACACAATCAGCGGATATCCACGGATATGGTCATAGAGGCGCACTTCTTACAATGCAAGGTGCAAATCCTTGCCCCTCCCAATTTGAAAGGAAAAAATAATGGGACAAAGACTAAATATTGAAATTAAAATCAACGGAAAAGTTCGGGCAAATGCCTATTATCACTGGTCTGGTTATACTCAAACGGCAAAGAATATTACCCTTTCTATATTAAAAGGCGCTTATAAATTTTTAGACGGTGATCCCACTTTAAGAGCGATACGACTTTTAGAGATAAGTGGCGCCGGCCTTACAGATTCCGAACGTTGTGAAGCTCTTAAAATGTATCCGGAAACAAATTTCTCGCCCTGCGAAGGAAGAAATGAAGGTCTTATCGCAATAACACCGGACGCTATAAAGGAAACAAGACGCTGGGAAAAAGGCCGTATTACCTTAGATTTTGATAATAATATTATAAAATTCAACGTCTATTTCATTCACCCAGCTAAAAATTCCAACAATGGTAAAATAATTCATGCCGAACTTTTAAGAAGTCCTTTTTATATGACTTTTGATTATTTCATCAGCGAGTTTGCTAAACAGAACTTTGAGTATTTTTGTTTCAAATACAAAAACTTAATTATCGAGCCGATTTATTGAAAGAAAAGAAAATGAGTAAAAAACATAAAAAATATATCCCGGAGCCAAAATTTGAATACACAGACGAGGATATTTTAGAGGTCTGGGAAGAAATCGAAGAAAGCGAACCAGACATCTCAACCGAACGACTGGCCGCTATGGTTGCCGACCGCTGCGATTGTGATGTGGACGATGTGTTTGAGGCTCTCGTTAATACGAACAATTAAAAAAGGACAAAACTATGTTTAAAATTCCCGGATTAAATAAAAATCTCCTGTCGGTTGCCTGGAACGGCGTCAGCTTTTCACCGGAAAAACGAGCGGAAGCTTTTAATGAAGATTTCGAGAAAACTCTTTCCGATTTTGCGGAAAAAGTCAATCAACAAAACATTACCAAAGAACAAAAAAAAGAATGCTTCGACTACTGGTCAAACCGCCTTCATCGTGAAGCTGAGAAGTATCTGGCCGCGAACAGCAGTTGCATCTCCGCAATGATTGTCGGACCGGCAAAATTTCCGGTTGCCCGTGCGGAAAAACGTCAGCGTTCAGCGGAAAAAGCCCTTAATTCCTACTGTTACACGCAAAACAAGCTTAAGGATGACAACATTTTCAATCGTTATTTGACGGCAGAACAAAAGCAAAACCGTATTGACGAGGCGAAATGGAGAGAATTTGAACATACCATCGGGCAGTTTTTACGCTTTCACAACAAAGAAAATCTGCCGGCCGGCGAATGGGCGTTCAACGCCTTTCCCCACCTGAAAGGAATGTTTGAAACCCAAGCCAAAAACGAAAATTTTGCAATATGCGAAAAGGTTTTGGCAGAACTGTCAGCCCGTGCAATTACATTTCCGGGGATCGACAGAAACATAAAAATTCTGTCTGCATTACTCCGAAAATACCGCGAAAAAAGCGAAAACCAAAAAACACCGGAAACATCGGAACAGGAAATCAACAGCGTTCGTGTTGTAAAAAATACCGATGAAAACCGCTTGCAACTGTTTTTTGACGGCAAACCGGACGCCGAAATGATTACCAAGCTGAAAGGTGCTGCCTTTCGTTGGTCACCCAGAAACAAAGCTTGGCAGCGTGTTTTAACAGACAACGCCGTTGCTGCCGCAAACCGAATTTTAGCACAATAACCCATTCCGGGGCGGCGACCCCGCCCCGACAGAAAGGAAACAAACAAATGGACATAAAATTGAAAAACTTAAAACAAGAATACATGGGACGCTGCAATATTATTCCTTGCTGCGATCTTCCAAAAATAGAAGGAAGTTTTAACGACCTTAAAGATGATATTATCGACAGTTTTGTTAACCAAAACATAATAAGTGACTGGACACTAAAAGACGGAGTTCTAGAAAAATACAATAACAATGAAGAATTTGACAATGATGATGAACGGGAAGAAGAATTTTGGAACGAAGTTGTTTGCCGTTGTCTGAATAAAGGCTATTTAGTGATTTATGAACTTCCTGTACCAAACGGAATACACAAAAATAATGAAAAAATAGAATATTTCTCTTGTTCATGGGGTTATTTCCAAACTCATTTTATCCACATAACCGACCTTGCACAACTAACATCAGTATTATCTAACTTGGATGATATGATCATCAAAGAAAAATATAAAGAAGAACAACAGAAAAAAGAAAAGTAATACAACATTACCCCGGGGCGCGGTAACCGCCCCGACAGATAAAGGAAACAAACAAATGACAAAAACCCCCGAAGAACTGACGAAGGACTGGAAGGAAGGAAAACTTAAACAAGGCTGGTATTTTACATCGACAGCAAAGGGGGAGGTTTGTCCCAATCTTTGGTTTGACGATGAGTGGAACGATTTTATGGGTATGGTTGAGGAAGTTCTCGCCCCTTGTGATTACGACGAATACAAGGCTATGCAAGAGCAATTAAATAAAGAGGGAACTTGGTATACAGAAATATCTTATAAGAAAATTAAAAAGGAAAACAACCAGCTCCGCGACCTGCTGAGAGAGTGTAAGCGGCATTTATATTTTCAAAAAAAAATCAACAATGAAGTTATAACTTTGTTAACCCGCATCAACGCCGCCCTTGGCGAAAGTGAGGAGTGATGGAACAGTTTGTTGACTGCTTAGTAGAAATGCCCTTCCGAACAGGTTTGTTTTTGGCATTGATGTTTTTACCTTTCATTTTCTGCTGCATTTTTTTAGGTGATAAAGATGACGATTGAAGACGAGCTGCCCTATTCTGCCGAGATCCGGGCTAAACATTGTGAGCCGGACGACGAGATAGACTTCGGCGAACGATATTGCACCATCTGCGGTTGCGTTTTGAGCTTTGATGAAGAAGACATTTGCAACGATTGCCTGTTTGAGAGCAGCCGCCCGCTCACAGGTGAGGAAATCAAAATTTTGGAGGAACAAGAAAAATGAAACTTGTTGAAATTAAAGATGTACGTGTTGGGCAAATTTGGGACAATGGGAACAATTTTTTAATAATAACCGGATTTTCAGAATATGAACCAGAGATGGTACATTCTGTCACCTACGTTCCTGAGGATAAACCAATAACTTTGAAAAACGGAAAAAAAGTAACTGGTTTAATGTTTTCCAGCACATCCAGAAATTTGCTGGCAGGATTAAAGTTAATCGGCAAGCTAGGCATTACCCACCACATTGAGGATGGGAAACTGGTTGAGATTCCCCGAGAAGATTTAGTCGTCGATGACATCGTTGAGTATTTAGATTTTGACGGATTCAAAGTAACAGCTGTTATTGCCTCATTAATTACAGGAATGACAAGAGAAGATTCTCAATATGGTTTTATAACAAATGACGGAAACTTCAATGAAAGCTCTCTCTTCGAAAAAGAAGAGATCGGAGAAGATAGTGGAACTTTCACATATACCCCTAAAAAATTGGCATCCTCGGCGTTACACATGAATTTGTCAACGATCGGGAGGCTGCTAATGAATAACACCTTAAAACTTGTCTTGACCGACCATTGGTTTGAAGAAATTAAATCCGGGCGGAAAACTCACGAATATCGTGCCATGTCTGAATATTGGAAAAAAAGGTTTAAATATGTGTCGCAGCTTGATGGTATTTACAAGCCGGGAAGTTGTTTGCTTGATTTTCCTTACGACAAGGTAGAATTTCAAAAGGCATACCGAAAAAATGCGGAAAGAATGACCTTTCGCATAAAAAAAGTAACATTGCAACGCGGTAGGGAAACCGACCTTAAATATGATGGTGGCGTTTTCGATATTGAACTTGGAGAGCGCGTGAAATGAGTAACTTTATCTGCCCAACCTGTGGGGTTAAAAATATCGACTGCGGCAAAGCCGGCTATAAGACCGCCAGAGAGATTGAACTTGAGAAAAAGCTTTCGATTGCCGTTAAGGCTTTGAAATATTACGAAAATAGCAGAACTTATGATTTGTGTGCAGTGCACCAGTGCTCTTATGTAGACGGAGCAGTTGCACAGCAAGCATTAAAGGAGATTGAGAAATGCGTAAAAAATATGGATTAACACAGCACGAGCAAAAATTATTAAGTAAAGCTCAATACTACCAAAACAAAGCCTCTGAAATGCACAGAAAATTTTCCGATAGTCTACAAAATAGGTTTTACAATTCAACCACAATCAGCGAGTTTGAAGAGTGGGATTTATGGACGTTGAACGAAAGCGGGGATTGTTCAGGAACTGAACAGGAAGCACTGTTTTGGCGAAAAGTAAGAGAGGAGGAGAAAGACTAATGTCATATTTAGAAGAACTGCTGCCCGAGTTCAGAAAAGGGGCTAGGATTAGAAGAAGATGTTGGAAACCGGAATGCTTCTTGTTTATAAGGGATGGTCTAATTTTTGACCAAGAGGATTGCGTATATACTTCTTATGCAACGTCAATTTTAGAAGATGATTGGGAACTCTACAAAGACCCCGAGCCGGACTGGAACTACATCATCGACAACAAATGCCTCTGCTGGTTTTGGGATGATGATGAAAAAGCTAAAAAAATCGGATTTTTAACAGAATATAGAAAATATGACACTTTACTTCATTATAAAAAAGATAATGAGGTGTGGTATAAACATTGCCGTCCCGTCCGCAGAGATGAAGTAACTTTTTATGAGGATAGAAAAGATGACAAACAGAAATCTTGACGGCTGTTATTTCCGTATCAGACGCGGGGAGAAATACGAAGACCTGTGCTTCTCTGACCTCACCCGCGACGAGCAGGAAGAGCTTTTGAAAGACAAATCCCCGGAGTTCATTGTCGGGCTTACCCAGCATCTTGCGGAAACCCTCCGCAAAATCGGGGACGAATTCGACTTGAGGGGAGAAAATTATGACAATTGAAATTTTAACCATAGACGAGGCTCTCGAACAGATTAAAAAAAAGTTTTTAGGCTTCAAAAACCCCAAAAGAGTTTTCAAAAATCAACTCAAAAAAATTGGGATTAAACCTGTAGATAACACAATAACCGTAAATCAATTCATGGAGTATATCACAAAATGCTATCGATTAGAAAAAGAGGAAAAATATACTATGTCCGAGGAACGGTTAAAGTTGGCAATAAATCGAGGCAAGTCCTCGAACACTCTAGCGGATGTTATAATGAACAAAAAGCTAAAGAATACGCAAGTAGCTTAGAAGAAAGAATAAGAAATGAGCTTTTGTACGGCAAGCAAATAAACAACAAACAAATAACTTTTGGAGATATAGCAAAAGATTATATCACCAACAAAGGAAATATAAGCAACAACGAACTGGGTAGAATAAAACAACTTTTAGCACTCGAAAATATAACAATAGATGAATTACAAGAGGCTTGGAAAAATATTATACTACCGGAACGACGAGCCCAAAATAATAAACCATCAACTATTGACAGGCTGAGAACAACATTTTTGGCAATATTGAATTATGGAAAAAATGAATACCACTATTCAGTACCGGAAATAAAAAAGCCAAAATACAATAATGAAAGAGTTCGCTTTCTGAATACCATCGAGGAAAGAGAAAGGTTGTTATTGGCTTATCCTTTTCATGTAAGGCTTATAGCTATAATGCTCTGTTTTAATGGATGCAGAACTCAAGAAGCATTACAATTGCTTTGGTCGGATGTAGATCTGGACCGAAAAACGATAAGATACCGAAAAACAAAAAACGGCGAAGACCGAACGGTACCTATGCACAATAGGACTTATAAAGCCTTACTTCTCGCCAAAAAACGCCAAACAGACCATAATTGCTATAATCCAGAAGGGCATGTATTTCTGAATATAAGATTTAAGCCTTATAAAGACACAAGAAAATTAGGCGGAAATCCACTAAGCAAAACTCATAACACCGCCTGTAAAATAGCCGGAATTGTGGATTTTACAGTCCACGACTGGAGGCATCACTGGGCTTCATGGTGCATTATGAACGGAATGGGAGAGGAAACTTTAAGAAGGCTTGGCGGATGGAAAAAATCTGACATGATAAAAAGATATGTAGCATTAAAAGTCGACTACATGGCTGATGAGCTAAATAAGATTAAATAAGCAAATTTTGGGCAACCGTTAAAACAAATACAAAAAAACAATACAAAAACAACAAAGTAACAACACGGTTGCCCGCCTTGGTAAGGGTGGGGTCGCAAGTCCGATTCTTGCTAGCGGCACCATTTATTGAAATGCACCTATCAAGGTGCTTTTTTGTATGTATTTCAAGCCTTTCAGTCAATCCGATTTTTGAAGTTTTGAAATAAGCAATTTTTGTAAAATTATCGGACTTTAATATTTTTTTACCAAATTTATTTTATATATTATAAATATGTACAACAACTTTCTTTCAATACAACAAGCAGAAGACCTAGAATTTATAAAACATATTGTTAAACCGGCAATAGGTGATATTTTTAATATTAAATCATGTGTTTCCGAAGCTTGCAATTCTTATGCTTTTCAGCTCAATGAACATTTAATTGTTAAATTTGCAAAAGATGAAAAAAGTTTAGAAAAACTACTTTTGGAAAAAGATGTATTATCCTTTTTAAAAGGAAAAACAAATCTGAGAATTCCGGAAAATGATATTTTTGAAAACCATTTTACTTTTACTATCCATAACATGATTAAAGGCGACACCTTTCAAAATAAACATTATCTGGCGCTTTCTTCAGAGAAAAAAGAGAAGTTTTGTTTTGATATAGCTTTGTTTATGTACGAATTACATACTTTAACCAATAAGATAAGAAATATGCATATTCCTCAATTAAAAGGAATTTCCGGACTTTACCCGATTAATAAAATAAAAATGTTTTTATCTAAATGTGATAAACTAACGTTACAAGAACAAAATTTTGTAACTTGGTTTTGCGATAGATTTACTTATACTATCCCAAATAATCAAAATGTATTTGGGCATTTTGATATTCAGCCTAAAAATATAGCTTTTAATTTTGAAAAAAATGAGATTTCTGGTATTTATGATTTTGGAGATTGTGGTTTTTGCGATTTATCCTATGATTTTACAAAATTTGCAATACAATACAATCAAGAAATTTTAAGCAACGTACTAAAATATTATAATAAATTATCGGGAGTTATACTCGATTTACAAATAATTTTAAGAAATTCCATCTATTGTATTCTTTATTGCCTTATGAAAGACATTGAGAAAAATCGTTCATTGGATAGAGGATTATATGAACTACGTCTCAAAATATTTCAATGTAAAAAATTCCCTTGCTAACTGCTTAAACTCTTCATATTCATTAGTCCGATAACTGCACAGTATCGCGCACCATTTATAGAAACGCACCTATCAAGGTGCTTTTTTGTTATATAAACCAAACCTCCTGCCCAATCCGATTTCAGTTATTTTGAGAATGATCGTTTTAATTGGATTATCAGACTTTTTGTTTTTGATTTACTTTATTTTTATTTAGATATATAAAGTTAAGTGTGAAATTTATAATTTTGTTTAACAATATAAAAGTATGATTATGGAGATAGATTTTATTACTTCCAATAAAGGGAAAATAGCCGCTTTAAAGCGTTCTTTTCTTAATGCTGGACGCTTTGATATTAAAGTTAATCAAGTTCAGGCTGATATCGTTGAACCTCAGCTTAATAATATCGCTGATGTTTCAAAATATAAAGCTATGGAAGCTTTTAAAATATTGAAAAAGCCTATCCTTGTTGAAGACGGAGGTTTGGTTATTGAGGCCTTGAATGGTTTCCCCGGGCCGTATACCAAGTATGTTTTATCAACAATTGGGATTGATGGTATACTAAAATTAATGAACGGAGAAAATAATCGGGCGGCAAAATTTGTCAGCTTTGCAACATTTGTTGGAAATGACGGGACTGTATATCAATTTGAAAGATTTGGTGATAATTTTGAAATTGCATATGAACGAAAAACCGTAATACATCCAGACGCTTGGTCTGATTTGTGGCAAGTAATGTATATGAAGGATTATGGGAAAATGCTCTGTGAATTTTCAAAGCAAGAGCTTTCAGACTTTACAGAAAGATCGCAAACTTCAGGAAGTCTGCAACAATTTGCAAAATGGTTTTTAGAAAAATATTAAAAATAATTTTTTACGGGCTGAGAATAAACACTCAGCCTTAATTTGTTTTTAACATTTTTTTAATTTTTCTACTCAAAATCTTAAAATCCTCATAATTCCTAGTCCGATAATTGCACAATATCGCGCACCATTTTTGAGAATTCCGCATTTGTTGCGGATTTTTTGTTTTTAAACAAGCTCTTATTCAGCCCGATTTTATGCGTTTTTATAGAGGCACTTTTGAACCGGCTTATCGGACTTTTCGCAAAAAAGCTGATAAAATCAAGCGTTTTATCTTTTAAAATCCCAATTCGATAAAAAAACTATTTTAACAAGTTTCTAATGAATTTTTTAGTCAGTTTATGTAGAAAACGGTTGTTTCTACACTCAATAGGTTTGATAAATTTACAGTTAGGATAGTTACTGCACCCATAGAAATTACCATATTTTCCATTTCTGAGAATTAAGCTATGTCCACATCTCGGACAAATACCCTGTTGTATCAGATGTCGTTTTGTTGCAATCGTTTGTTGCACATCTAATACATTTAAAAAATTCTTTTTATTTGATTACATTCATAAAATTCCGTGTAAAAAGAAGTAAATCGGCAACATCAGAAAAAACGATACAGAATAACTTAAAATATTGGCTCGTAACACTCCTTTGGAGACAATTTCGCTGCTATACATATTTTGCAAATATTTTTTTATTATGAAACGTTCTATAAAATACGAAAAAAAACAAAAGAAAACATTATAAAACACAAGGATAAAAACAAAGCCGCATATTTCCACGGCAGAGTTACGCGGGAGATATGTCAATATTCCGTATAACGGCCTGAGAAACAAATATCCCAAGGAATTAGAATCTGCCATAAAAACCGTAACATAAAAAACAGCCCACAGCAGCAATCCGCCCAAAACGGTTGAAATCAAGTTAGCAAAAGAAACGGCTTCAATTATTTTTACCGTATTTGTTGTTTTAAAATATCTTTTTTTCAAGAATAAAGTTTCACAAAATATAATTAATATCAAACAAATGAGCGTAATCACGGAACTTGACAACGGGTACCCCAACCCCTTAATTCCCGAAGTGGCCACTACGGTTTGAATCGTATTTATCCACAAGGGCAATCCCCCGTCGGCAAAAGCAGAAACAGGAAATAAAATTAACAATCCCGCTAAAATATATTTTTTTATCATAAAAAAAACTCTTTTCTAATTTAGAAATAATAAAACAATTATTAGCCCTAAACAACAACTTTTACCTTCACGTTTATTTTTTTAGCCTCTTACAATCTCCGGTTCAACAATCACCCGGCAGCATGCATCGGTTTTAAACATGAACTTGTATTGCATCACAAACCGGGTCCCACCTTTCCGCTTAGAAGGCAAAACGATTTACGTTCTTCTTTTTCAAAACGAAAACGCCGCTCTTCCTCCCGGAAAAACGGCGTCACCCGAAAAAATTTCCGCCAAACAACGCGGCACAGTCCGATCGCGGCTTTACTTGCAGTAAAACATGATCGAACGGTTCAAAACATTATCCTGGGTTCCGTACAACATCGGCGTCATTCCCGTCTGCACGCTCATATTGTTGACGGTACCGGCATTTTCCACCGAAGCGTTCAAAACTTCAAAATTACCGTTACAAGCCTGACTCGCCTGCCGATAACACAGCGAAATGTCGACAAAAGAGCCGTTGCACCGAGCCACATAAACGTCCACCCCGTTCTGCCGGTGGGAATAAGTGACGGTATTTATACATGCTGACAACAGAAGACATAAAATCAAAATACATTTTTTCATGATACTCACAAGTCCTGCTCTAAAAATTATTTTTTCACAATTAATAATCTATTTTGAACAAAACATCAATACTAATTATAAATTGTTAACATATTAAAACACACCTATTAGCTTAATAATCCGTATAACGGATTGATTTCAATAAAAAATGAAACCACTTTTGCACAATAAAAAACTGAGCGGCTTGATTCACTTTTTTAAAACCTGCTATAGTGTTGCGGTAAAAATAAAAAAAAGGACTTATGTTTCATATGACCGAAAAAACAAAAAGGCGGTCCGACCTGCGTTTTGAGCGAGAAGCAGAAGCCTTGCGCAAAAATTTGGAAAAACGCAAAAAGCAACAGGAAGCCTTACAAAAAAAATCCCAAACAGAGAAAGTAAAAGACGATGGACAAACTAAAGATTAACGGCGGGCACCGGCTCTCCGGTCAAATCTACATCAGCGGCGCCAAAAATGCGGCGCTGCCGTTGATATGCGCCTCCCTCCTCACCCGGGAACGCGTCACCTTGACCAACATGCCTTCCCTTTCCGACATTCGCTCCATGAATCTGCTGCTGGAACAGCTCGGCACACAAATTGACAGTCGTAACGAAGTAGTCGACGGCAATCCGTGCAAAATGTACACTTACCAGACAGCCCAAACTAAAAGCCTGATCGCACCGTACGACTACGTGCGCAAAATGCGCGCTTCCTACTACGTGCTGGGGCCGCTTCTGGCCAGAGAACATTATGCGGAACTGTCCCTGCCCGGCGGCTGCGCCATCGGCGCCCGTCCGATGGACATCCACCTTTCCGCGCTGGAACAGATGGGCGCTTCGATCGAAATTAAAAACGGTTATGTCATTGCCCGGGCAGAAAACGGACTTAAGGGCGCTCACCTGATTTTCAACATTGCCTCCGTCGGCGCCACCTGCAACATTCTGATGGCAGCCGCTTTAGCCGAAGGAACCACGGTCATTGAAAATGCCGCCATGGAACCGGAAATCGGCAATCTGGCGGAAATGCTCAATGCCATGGGCGCAAAAATTACGGGCATCGGCACGCCGATTCTGACAATCGAAGGCGTCAGGGAGCTGCACGGCACCGTTCACAAGGTAATTCCCGACCGCATTGAAGCCGGCTCTTACGCCGTTGCCGCCGCCATCACCCGCGGACGAATAGAGCTGATAAACGCTCAGGCCGCAACTCTGAAAACCCCGCTCCGCATTTTAAGCGAAATGGGCGTAAGAATCATAGAAAAGCCGCACGGCATCATTATTGACGCCGAAAACTGCCGGCTGGAGGGCAAAGACATAATGACGGACTATTATCCCGGTTTTCCGACCGACCTTCAGGCTCAGTTTCTCACTTTGATGCTGACGGCCGACGGCGCGTCAATGGTTACCGAAACCATTTTTGAAAACCGCTTCATGCACGTTCCCGAACTGATGCGGATGGGCGCCAACATCAATGTTCACGGCCATGCTTCGGCAATTGTCCGCGGCGTCAAAAAGCTGTACGGCGCCCAAGTCATGGCAACCGACCTGAGAGCTTCGTTTGCCCTGGTTCTGGCCGGCCTCATTGCCGAAGGTGAAACCATCGTCAACCGGGTCTACCATTTGGACCGCGGCTACGAAAAACTGGAAGAAAAACTGCGCGGCGTCGGCGCCGACATCGTCCGCATAAAAGAACCGGACCAAACCGACACGCCACCGAAAAAAGCGGCCTGAAAAAGACGGGCGGCACTTCTTTCACCCGAGAACCGCCCGCTTTTCCGCCCTTTGTAACCGCGTTATAAAAAAACAAGAAGTTATTTTACAGAAAGTCTGCCATGATTACCATCAGAAACGAAGAAGAAAAAGACCGCGCCGAAGTGGAAGACGTCATCAGAAAAGCTTTTTGGAACCTGTATATTCCGGGCTGCAACGAGCATTATCTGGCTCACATAATGCGTTCTCATCCCGACTTTCTGCCGGAGCTGGACTTTGTCATCGAGCTTGACGGAAAAATCATCGGCAGCATTATGTACACCCGCAACAAACTGATCGAAGAAAACGGAAACGAAAAAAACATTCTCACTTTCGGACCGGTATGCATTCTGCCCGAACATCAACGCCGGGGCTACGGCAAACAGCTGCTGGAACATTCATTTGAACGTGCCGCGGCGGCAGGCTATGACGTCATCGTCATTTTCGGCAGCCCGAACAACTACGTCAGCCGGGGCTTCAAAAGCTGCAAAAAATTCAACGTCTGCACAGAAGACGGAACTTTTCCGGCGGCAATGCTGATCAAAGAGCTGAAACCGGGAACCTTGGAAAACGGAAAAAAATACGTCTATCGTCCCAGTCCGGTTTTTACATTTGACGAAAAGGAAGCCGAACGCTTTGATGCCGGACTGGAAAAGATGGAAAAGGAATGCCGCCCCGGACAGGAAGAATTTTACATTCTATCCCAAGCCGTTATACCGTAATCTTCTCTGCCGCCTGATCAAAAGACACCTGCATAAAACGCGGAGTTTTTTGTATGCGGATTAACTCGCAAAACACCGGCAAACACTAACATATGACACTCTGACACGGTAAGTTGACAGCATGTCCCGAACATGGTTTTCCGGTTACAAAAAAAAGGAATTTCCGCATATAACGCAGGCGCTTCGTATACGCCCGGCAATATCTTCGTCTTTAAGGGCGCATGACGGTTCGGCGGGGTTAACATTGCCCGGCTCACCGTAAACGGATCAAAATCCACACTCAATTGGCTTTGCTCCTTAACCGATTTCGAATGTATTCAGCCCTCTTCCGGTATTTTTTCCTATAATATCCGCATAACAGCCTGTGCACCGAAATTCCCGGCAGCGATGTCGATATTTTGCATTTTCCAACATTCTCATATTGAAAGACGACTCTTAACTTTGAAACGGGCAGCAATTGAGCTTACGCAATATTCCATCAGCATCTCCGGTAACATGGTTCGGACAAACTTCGGCAAAAGAGTTTTTCGCACTAAAAACAAAATGTCAAAAAATACGGAAGAAAAAGGGAAACGAAAAAAGACCAAAAGAAAATGGAAGGACGGAGAAATGGAAAAAAGAGGAAACAAAAAAAGACTGAGAGGGGAAATTGAAGGACGGATGAAAAAAATGAAAACGAAAAAAGGCCAAAAGAAAATGGAAGAACGGAGAAATGGAAAAAAGATAAACGGGAAAAGTTATCCCCCCTCCTGATCAGCGCATCTGACACAGATTTTTCGCCCTCAAAAATGCAGAAACGACACCGGCCCCCTATTTGCTTGCATTTTCCCTGCTTTGAAAAATCATAACGGCACGCCCTGCCGCTTTTTTAAGTTCCTGCCCGGCACCGGCCGTTAAACCGCAGCCACAAAAGCACAAAACGCGCTT
>OGHC01000258.1_pt1 | contig 46763 bp, 38 predicted proteins | sample 1571381 | NCBI WGS metagenome assembly OGHC01 (sample SAMEA2581945, study PRJEB24529) | metagenome | biome: Human gut stool | place: China | collected 2011 | reverse complement strand
CCGCGTGCAGGCAGAAAAGCGGGCACGAGAGCGGAAGGAAGCCGCATGCAGGCAGAAAAGCAGGCACGAGAGAAAAAGCGGGCGGAGCAAGATTGTCGGAATTTCGGCGTGCCTGTTTTATTTTTGCGGAGGGTTCATATCGCCTTATCTGCCGTTGTACAGAAAATCAGCCAGTTTGGAATTGAATGCCGATGATTTTACGTTGTTTTGGGAAACCATCTGTTCCGCATCCAAAACAAATTTGTTCCATATCAAAGCCATGTCTTCATTTTGCCTTTTCAGTATTTCTCCGATTTTTTTATGTTCGCTTTGGGGAATTCCTTTTTTTATATCTACATCGTAAGACGGGATGGGGGAGTCATTCCATTCATCGTATTTGGCACCAATAAAAGAAATTTGTTCACCGGCGGAAATGCCGTCCAAATCAAACCGGAGGGAATAGTCAACGAGATGTTCCCCTTTGTACGCAGGGGCGCAACCGCCGTCCATGCAGCGGGTATAGGGAGACTTTCCGGTATTATGCTGTGACCTTTTTAGCGCCAGGGACAATAATTTGCCATTCAGGGCAATGTCAAAGACCAAATCGGCGTCTTCGGCTCTGCTTATGGTCGTCTGGGCGCCATTTACATTGTAGACGCCTAAAACGTCTGTCCGTTTGGCGAAATTATTTTCAGTCTTCTGAATTTTTTCATTCATTTTATGTTTCCTTAAGTTAAGAGTGCAATAAATTGAAAATGACGGACGGAACATATAATGTTTTATTCCGTCCGTGTGTCGGGTTATCTGTCCCTGTTGTTTTTTGCCAATATGGCGGCGTTGATTTTGGCGGCGGTTCTTTCCTGTTTTTCACGATTGTAACTGACTATGTAGTTGAGCACTTTTTCATGGTCGGGATAACCTCCCCAGAAAGCATTGCCGTTTTCATCGCCCAAGCCGGCTCCGCCGTTCCACCCGCCGAAATTGTCATAAACAGGGATGGTCTGGTTTGCATCCCACGGGGCGGGCTGTTCGCCAATGACGTTTCCTTGCAGCATTTTGCAGAGTTTGCCATCGCCGAAATAATTGGCTTCGCCGTCATCGGAGAGAATCAGCAGGTTTTGCTGTTTATCCTTTTCAAACAGGCGGTCGGCGACCGTGGCAGTTTTGGAGTGTGCCATCCTGACGATGGTAACGCCGCAGATTTCTTCTTTTTTACTGATTGCGCGTTCTGCTTCTTTTTCCTGTTCTTCGGTAATGCCCTGGCACATCCGGTCGCGGCGGCGCACCCGGGCGATTTCTTCCGGCGCGGCACCCATTTCCATCATGCCCGGAATATAGGCAGCATCGTTGGCTCCGATAAGCTGCAAATCCCGGGTTTTCTCAATTCCCAGCAAATCGCAGATTTGAAGGACGGATGCCGGACGGCCGGCGTTTTGGTTGTGATGGTCGATATTTATGGCGTTTTCGGGCAATTTGCAGTCTTGCTCCAGCTCAATGACGACCGGGGTTTTACCGTCGGCGGCGGCCCGGCTGATTTCCGCTTCGTAAGCCGAAGTTTTGGCGCCCCAGCCGAGATTTTTGTCTATATACGGCTGGTTATGGGCACTGAGCAGTTGTTTGATGGTTTCCATTTCGAGGTCTTTGCCGCCGATAAAGAAAATGTATTGATTGTCAGTCATTGTTCTCTTCCTTTCTTGTATTGTTGCGTATAATTATTGTACCTATAACATAATCAAAAGTTTCTATTGCTAACGTGTTGTATATATTGAAAAATAAATTGTTGAATATTGTTGAAAATTAAGGTACCTTATTTTTCAGCAGTTTTTTGAGCGCGTTTTTCAGGCAAAAGCAGTGAACTGCCAATGCGGCGCGGAAAATGAAAAAAAAAGCTTTACATTTTATTTCTTTGTGGTATTAAAGCCAAGCCTTGTACAGGCGGCGAATCGCGAAAGGAGCGGCGGAATGGTCGGTTCTTTGGCGGCAAGCGGCTGAAACGGGGCGATATTTGGTTTCGCCGGAAACGTCATGTTTGGGGGCGGAACTTTGTTTAATCCCGTGGGGGAACAGCCATGTTCTGACCACGGACCTTTGGAAAAAACAATTTAAGAATTGAGGTTTAAAAATGGCTAAGTCTAAAAAGAAGATTTTAGGTTTAATCAAGCTTCAGATTCCGGCAGGCAAGGCTAACCCGTCTCCTCCGGTTGGTCCGGCTCTGGGCCAGAAAGGCTTGAACATTATGGAATTCTGCAAGGCGTTCAACGCAGCGACGCAGTCTTTGGAACCGGGCATTCCGACTCCGGTTATCATTACCGCTTACGAGGACAAGAGCTTCACGTTCATCACCAAGCTGCCTCCGGTATCCTACTACATCAAAAAGGCGGCGGGCGTTAAATCCGCTTCCAAGACTCCGGGCAAGGAAGTTGCCGGCAAAATCACCATGGCGCAGGTGAAAGAAATCGCCGAAGCCAAAATGCCGGATTTGAACTGTTCAACGGTTGAAGCAGCGATGAATATGGTCAAAGGCCAGGCTGTTTCGATGGGTATTCAGGTAACGGAGTAAAGCGATGACCGGAAAAAGATTAGTAAACGCCTATAAGAACGTAGACAAGAACAAGAGCTACTCTTTGAAGGAAGCGGTTGCGCTGGTTAAGGCCAATGCAGGCGCGAAATTTGACGAAACGATTGATTTGGCAATCAACCTCGGCGTTGACCCGAAATATGCCGACCAGATGGTTCGCGGCGTATGCGGCCTGCCGCACGGAAACGGCAAGACCGTCCGCGTTGCGGTTATGGCACAGGGCGAAAAAGCCGATGAGGCAAAAGCTGCCGGTGCCGATATTGTCGGTGCCGAGAATCTGGTTGACTCCATTCTGGCGGGCAAAATCGAATTTGACCGCTGCATCGCTACCCCGGATATGATGGGGCTGGCCGGACGCGTTGCCCGCGTTCTGGGACCGAAAGGCCTGATGCCGAATCCGAAGCTCGGTACGGTTACGACGGATGTTGCCAATGCCGTTAAAAAGGCAAAAGCCGGCGAAGTTCAGTTCCGCGTTGAGAAGAACGGTATTGTTCATGCCGGTATTGCCAAGGCTTCGTTCAGCGAAGACAAAATTTACGACAATGCCAAAACGTTTATCGAAACGATTTTGAAGGCTAAGCCGCAGTCGCTGAAGGGAACTTATTTGAAGAAGATTTCCATCAGCTCAACGATGGGTGTCGGCGTACGCGTTGACGCGTCTGCGCTGTAAGCAGCTGTTTTGAGCCGTGCGGCCGCTGCCGGCAGTTATGCTGAGGCGGCGGGGCGGCAGAAAAGAAACGGTTTTGTCAAGAACGCTCCGGGGAAAACTCCGGGGCGTTTTTCGTGTGGCGGTTGTGGGGGCGGGGCGTTTTTTATGCGGGGCGGTTTGAGCTGTTTGTTGGGCGGACAGTATTTAAAATGTTGAAAAAAAAGCTTGACTCCGGCAAAAGAATCATTTAAATACGGAGTCAACTTGAGCGGAGCTGCCGCCGGTATGCATCAGGGCAATGTTTGGTTGGCTTGATGCAGAACGTGCAACAGCGCTGTTCATACTGTCCAAGACCGCAGGCGGCGGCCGGACGCATTCCCGGAGCAGGGCAGAGCGCGAGCTTTGCTGTAAAGGTTTCGGAGAGGAATTTTCGAAAAGAAAGTTCTGAAACAGAATTTTCCAGACGAAAGTTTCGGTGCGGACGGGTTCCTTAATTTCCTGCGCAGACGGAGTAAACAGATTTAATTAATCAATTTTTTCTCCTCCGGACAGATTTGGTGCTGCGTGCACCGCTCCGGTTTTTTTATTGCCCGAAAGGGGCGCCGAACAGCGGTTCAGGACTGTGAAAAGCGGTTTGAGGCTGCGGAAGGCGGTTCAGGACTGCGGAAGGTGGTTCGGGGCTGCGGAAGCGGTTTGAGGCTGCGGAAGGCGGCTTACTGCAAGGCGATGTGATAAGAACGGGGCGGAAGCGCAGGTGTTGTAAACGGTTTTACGGGGACAGGCGACTGTAAGGACAGGCTGCTGTTGCCGCAAAATCAGATTTTGGAGACAAGCAAGTGAATCGCGAAGAAAAAGCTGAACTCCTCAGCGAGATGAATGGACTGATTTCCGGCTCTGAAGCTGTGGTTATTTCTCATTACAGAGGACTGACCGTAGCGGAAATGGGCGAATTGAGAAAGAAAGCCCGCGAACTCGGCGCTGAATTGAGAGTTACCAAAAACCGCATTACCCGTCTTGCTCTTAAAGGTACGAAATTCGAAGGCTTGGACGATTTGTTCAAGGGGCCGACCATCATGGCTTATTCCTCCGACCCGATTTCTGCATGCAAACTCTGCGTACAGTTCGCGAAAGAGAATGAGAAATTCCTGGTTGTCGGCGGCGCTTTGAGTTCCGGCGTTCTGTCGATGGCAGAAATCGAACGGCTCGCAACCATTCCGTCTATGGACGAACTGCGCGCCAAGATTATCGGCCTGCTGCAGGCTCCGGGTGCCGCGCTGGCACGCGTTACCAAAGCTTACAGCGAGAAAGAAGCCGCGTAAGCTTAACGAGTGTGGCCGGTATCGGCCGGGCTTTTTTGACCGGATTGCGGATTTTCTGCCCGAATTGAACGGACGGGAAAGCAGACGGGGGAAAAGAGCGGCTGTTGCCGGGTGGTAATGATAAAAAAGTTTGAATAATAAGTTTAATTTAATTGGAGAAAAAAAATGGCCGATTTAGCCAAATTAGTTGAAGAATTATCTGCGTTGACAGTTATGGAAGCTGCCGACCTGTCGAAAATGCTGGAAGAAAAGTGGGGCGTTTCTGCGGCTGCTGCCGTTGCTGCTCCGGCTGCCGGCGGTGCTGCTGCCGCAGCTGAAGAAAAGACCGAATTCGACGTTATCCTCGTTGAAGCCGGCGCTAACAAAATTAACGTTATTAAGGAAATCCGCGGCATTACCTCTCTGGGTCTGAAAGAAGCCAAAGACCTGGTTGACGGTGCTCCGAAGACTGTTAAGGAAGGCGCTCCGAAGGCTGAAGCCGAAGAAATCAAGGCTAAGCTGGAAGCTGCCGGTGCTAAGGTTGAATTGAAGTAATTTTACTTCAGGCCGATACTCGGACAGGGTAATCCGGTGCCAGAGCAGCGGAAAAACCTGAGCCGAGATAAGATGAACCGCCTGCGGGGGATGCCTGCGGGCGGTTTTGTTGTGTGCGATTTTGTTGTGTGCGATTTTGTTGTGTGTGGTTTTGTTGTGTGCGGAACGGGAGGAGCGTGCGATGTGGAGAGATGGGGGAGAAAGAAGAGCGTACGGGCGCTCAAAAAAACAGGCTGCCCTCACGGGCGGCCTGTTCGTTTCTGTCATCGGAGTTTTCATCGGCGGGAATTTTTTGGGTTCCGCGGAGATGGCTCAACGCTGGAGATAGCTCAGCGCTGTTTGGCAATGAGCGGATTTGCACAGTGTCGGCCCTTGTGCGGGGCGGTGCCGCGTTGGCTCTTGAGCAGATGGTGCCGCGTTGGCAGCCGAACCGGGCATAAAGGCATTACAGCCTGTGCCAGGCCGGGGAGGCCGCGAGAAATTCCCGTGCCGGGTTTTTCGTTTTGGCGGCCGGGCGGTTAAATACCGCCTTAGCCGGTGCGAATGCAAGGTCTTCGCTGCCGTTTTGGCGGCGGGGTAAATCCTGCATCCAGAGGTCAAACGCCGTATCGCTGCCGCATTTGCATAACGCCTCAACCGCAATGTCCGCGAGCGGATAACGGCTGATGAAGTACATGATTTCCTCGTTGTTGCGGCGGTAAATCAGTTCGCGCTGCGCTTCGTCACAAAGGCTGTGATTGGCGAGGTAGAGCATAATTTCGCGATGGTTGCCGCGCTTGACGAAATGTACTTCCGGCTCGTCGTGGAAACAGTGCTTTTTGATGTAAGCCTTGATTTCCGCGTGAATGCCGCGTTTCAGGAGCAGTTTCTCGCTTGCTTCGCAGAGCCAGTGTTTGGACAGGTAGCCCAGAATTTCGGGGCGGTCTTCGCGTTTGAGAATCATTTCCTGCCCGTTCGGAATCTGATAGTGCATAACGTACTTGACAAGCAATGAGAAAGCGCCGTGTTTGAAAAAGAAGTCTTCGGCTTCCTGCACAAAACGGCGGCGGGCGATGAACTGTTCAACCTTTTTGCGGCTGTTGAAGCGTATCATCTTCATTTGGCGCAGTTTTTCCGCTTCTTTGCGGTTGGATTGCGTTTCAATGAGGAAGTTGACTTCTTCGTAGGTGCCGTGGGTCAGCAGCGCCAGCTTTTCACGTTCGTTCAGGCGGCCTTTGGCGATGACAAGCATAATGATGTTATGATTGCCGCGCATAATCAGGTCGTATTTGGCGAACATGGAAATCCGGTGGCGGTTGATGTGGCTGATGATGGCCTTTTCACTGCCGCTCCAGACGATATCCCGCTCGGTATACTGGGGCACGTCATGACGTTTGAGGTACTTCATCACGGTGTTGTATTCGCCGTGGGTGAGAAGCAGCGCAATTGTCCGGCACGGGTCTGCGGCGCTTTCGAGCACGGCATCCACCAGCTGCGGGCGATTGGCACGGAAAACTTCTACCTGTGCCGGTTCTTTCAAGCCATAAGCTTTGATATAGAACAGGCTGGCTTCGGTTATCCCTCGTTTAATCAGCTGTTTTTCGGCCTGGGCGCTGAAACGGTTGTTTACGACGTAAGCCACCAGCTGTTTGGGTTCGGCGGAACGGATAAACTCCAGTTCCTGATCCAGATTTTTGAGTTTCATAATCTTCGTGCCGCATACTTTACTTTGCGGGCTTTATTAGTTGATAAATAATGGGGATGATAATTCACAGATTTTTATTTTGACAAAGACATGATAGCCGAAACGGCGTTTTTGTCAAGAAAAAAAGGAGCGTTGGGGAAAAGGCCGGGAGAGGAGTATTGGAGAAGAGATATGGAAACGGAGAGCACAACCGCAGGCGCGCCGGAGTGGCAGCGTCACGGGTGTAGTTATGGCGCGCAGGGCGGGGCAAAGAAGGCAGCGCCACGGGCAAGTGCCGGCGGCACAGGCAACGAAGGCAGCGTCACGGGTGTAGTTATGGCGTGCAGGGCGGGCAAAGAAGGCAGCGTCACGGATGTAGTTATGGCGCCACAGGGGAGCCTGCGTTTTGGTGCGCGCGAGGCTTACGGCTGCGCTGAAAGGGCTGCCTGCGCTTTGGCAAGGGCAGCGTCGTCCAGCACCAGCACGATGTATTCGCCGCTGATGAACAGGCTTTCCGGTGCAGGCCACGGGCGGGCGCGGTTCAAAATATATTCCCGCAGGTTCGGATTGGCGGCAACGGCCTCGCCCAGCCCGGCGTCGGCTTCCAGAAAATCTGCCTGATAATAGAAATTATATGCGTCTTTGGCGCGGCCGGCGGGATAATATGCCCAGGCCAGCAGTTCGCCGCTCGGCTGCTCGCCGGGCTTTCTGATATAATATTTGCCGCGCAGGCTCTGCTCACCGATTTGCAGCAGTTTGTAATGCCCGTTGACGTTAAATTCCGGCAGCTTTTCCAGCCGGGTGATAATGCGTTCGGCGAGTTTGGTTTCCGCCTCCCAGCCGAATTTCCAGACTTTCAGCGCATAGGCGACGCGGACAAAGCCGGCGAAAATCACGACGATTGCCAGCGCGTAGCCGAGGCGTTTCAAATATGCGCCGCCGAGTTTTAAGACCGTTGTCAGCGCCAGCGCATATATCAGCGGCAGGCCGAAGAAATCTATCCGCGCCAGGTGGGCGGGGTTTTCCGCCGAAGGAACGGAGAGGAAAAACGCCAATTTGGATGCGAGCAGGATAAACGGAACCAGCAGCAGCCCGCGGGCGGCGGCTTTGACGTCCGGGCTTTGGAAAATCAGCGCGAAGAGAGCCGTCAGCACCATGGCGAGATACATGAGCTTATAAAACAGGTCGGCAAACGGCAGGGACACGGCGAACTGTTCGACCATGACCGCCAGCAGCGCCGGGATTTTGGCCGGAAGGGCGATAAGAGGCATCAGCTCGGTGTTGTAGGCCGGGCGCATAATGCCGGTGTCTTTGAGGACGACGATGATAAACGCGTAAATCATCAGCGCGGCGGTAAGGTTGGCGATACTCTGAACAATGCGTTTAAACGCGCACTTCAGGCTGATGTCGGCAAAGACGGTTTGCAGGAAGACCTTGCCCAGCACGGCGACGCCGATAAAATTAATGACCGGCAGGTAGGTACCGAGCGCCATAACGAGCAACAGAACAGAGGCGATGTTACAGGCGTAAACGGCGTTCAGGTTGCGGCTGCGGCAGCCCGAAAGCAGCAGCGCCGCAAGCACGATGGCCGGCAGCCAGAAAATGCCCAGCGTATTTTGGGCGAAGTAGAGCCAGCTCAGGGTATAGGGCGTGATGAGGAAAAACAGCCCGGTTACGACAAACGCGGCGGTGCGCTGCGGCAGCTTCCAGTAAATGCCGAGCAGGACGCCGGCCAGCGCCAGACCCGCGAATGCCCAGAGATTGTTGATGACAGGGAGAATCTTGCCGTCAAACAAAAGCTCCTGCAGCCACCAGGCGGAAAAACGCCCTTCGCTCAGGCTCTGTGCCGGGTCGACGGCAAAGCGCACCGCCGCCCAGTCGCGGTTGCCCCACATAAAGTTGACGGTATGGAACAAAAAGGCAAGGTTGATGAAACCGAAGAGCTGCCAGAAACTTTTGCGATAAAGCCGGGGAATGGCATTGTAGCCGCGGCAGACTTCTTCCGCCCAGTCCAAATCGCAGCAGACATGGCGGATTTTTTCCCGCACCGCGGGCGTCAGCGCGGCAAAGGTTGCGGCAGCGACGACGAACCCGGCGGTTACCGCTCCGGAGACGGAAACGGCGAAGCCGAATTTTTTGGCGATTAACAGCCCGAGGGCGGCAATCAGCCCCCCCATGACGGCACAGATGAGATAAAACAATGACTTTTTCATAAGCTTTTCACCCGGTTTGTGGCGGTTGGCATTGGCTGGCGGCGGCGCGGCGCCGGTCTTTGGAGAACAGGTTGGGGCGCACGGGCGGCCAGAGTTGCTGCGGCTGCCGGTTTTCCGGCCTGAACTTCAAGTCCGGGCGCACGGGCGGCCGTTTATGGCGATGGCGGTTTTCTTTTCCGGTTTTCCGCAGGGGAAAAGGCAAGAACCGCGGTTTATGAAAACATTATAAGGCGTCGGGGCGGCGTGTCAAAAAAAAAGCGGCAGTTATCCGCTTGTTTATGCGGGGGTGGCAGCGCCACGGGCAACGAGGGCGGGGCAACGGGAGAGGGACGAGAGAGGGACGGGAGAAAAGGTGCGGGCTTTGGGGGAGTGGCAGGGCGGCGGGGGCGCCGAGCGGGCTGTTTGCGGGCGGTACTGCGTGCCTGAGCGATGAGAGGCGGGCGGCGGCTGCGGCGGAGGAGCGTGCCTGAGCAGACGGTCAGAACAGGCCGCTGATAATGCCGTTTTCGTCCACGTCAATATTTTCGGCGGCGGGATGGCGGGGCAAGCCGGGCATGGTGTTGATTTCTCCCGAGAGGGCGACGACAAAGCCGGCTCCGGCGGAGAGGCGGACTTCAGTTATCGGGAACGTATAGCCGCGCGGGGCACCGAGCAGCGTTTTGTCGTGCGAAATCGAATTTTGGGTTTTGGCGATGCAGACCGGCAGGCGGCCGTAGCCCCAGCGGGTGAACTTTGCCAAATCGCGGCGGGCGGCAGCGGTAAACGTTACCCGTCCGGCGCCGTATATGCCGCGGGCAACGGTGCGGATTTTGTCGGCAAGCGGGAGGGCATCGGGGTAGAGCAGGCGGAGCGAACCGGCGGATGAGCCCATCGGGGCAGATGCAAGAGGAGAGGTGCCGGCGGATGAGGCCTGCGGAGCAGACACAAGAGGAGGGGTGCCGGCGGATGAGCCCATCGGGGCAGACGCAAGAGGAGGGGTGCCGGCGGATGAGGCCTGCGGGGCAGATGCAAGAGGAGGAGTGCCGGCGGATGAGGCGGGGAGAACGGGGGACGCGGGTACGGCCGACGGGGAGAGAGGTGCGGCGGCGCTGTTCATATTCCGATTCAACTCAATCCTGTTAAGTACTGATTTAGCAAGATTTACACAGCCTTTCCCGCCTTTGCCCCAGCCTTCGGAAACGACGGCTTCCACGCCTTCGGCGCGGCACAGTTTCTGCACCAGCTTTAATTCGGCGGGGGTGTCGGATACGAAGCGGTTGACAGCCACGACCGGCTCGGCGCCGAAGCGGCGGAGGTTGGCGATGTGAGCGCGGAGATTGGCAAATCCGGCTTCAAGGGCGGGAAGGTTTTCGGCGTTCAAATCCGTTTTGGCAACGCCGCCGTGCATCTTCAGCGCGCGCACCGTGGCGACGAGGACGACGGCATCGGGATAAAGCCCCGATTTGCGGGCAAAGATGTCAAAGAACTTTTCGGCTCCGAGGTCGGCGCCGAAACCGGCTTCGGTTACGACATAATCAGCCAGCGCCAGCGCGGTGCGTGCGGCGATGACCGAACTGGTGCCGTGGGCGATGTTGGCGAATGGGCCGCCGTGGACGAAGGCGGGGGTGTGTTCCAGCGTCTGCACCAGATTGGGCAGCACGGCATCCTTGAGGATGGCCGCCATGGCACCGGCGGCGTTTAAATCGCGGGCATAAACTGGCGTGCCGTCTGAAGTTTCGCCGATAACAATCTGATTTAAACGGCTTTTGAGGTCGGCAAGGTCTTCGGCCAGACAGAGAATCGCCATAATTTCGGAGGCGACGGAGATGTTAAAACCGTCGGTGCGGGGAATGCCGTTAGCCTTGCCGCCGAGGCCGATGCGGACTTCGCGGAGGGCGCGGTCGTTTAGGTCCACGCAGCGTTTGAAGAAGACTTTGGCAATACCCAGCCCGTTGCCGAATTTGATGTGGTTGTCTATCATGGCGGCAAGCAGGTTATTGGCGGCGGTGATGGCGTGAATGTCGCCGGTAAAGTTGAGGTTGATTTCGTCCATCGGAACAATCTGCGAGCGCCCGCCGCCCGCAGCACCGCCTTTGATGCCGAAACAGGGGCCGAGCGAGGGTTCGCGCAGCGAGAGGGCAACGCGCTTTTTCAGGCGCTGCAAGGCATCGGCCAGACCGATGGAAACGGTGGATTTGCCTTCGCCGGCCGGGGTCGGGGTCAGGGCGGTAACGAGGATGAGGGCGCCGCGCGATACCGGGGTACGGAGAGGATGGCTGCCGTTTGGGACAGGGGCTGCCTGGGTTTCGGAGAGGCGTGCAGAAGCGGCGATAGGGCGGGCGGTCATGGTGCGGGAGGCGAGTTCGGCAGTCTTGGCGCGCGACAGTTTGGCCTTATATTTGCCGTAAGGCTCGATGTCTTCAGCCGTCAAATTAAGTTTGGCGGCAATCCTGCTGATTTTAAACGGTTTTGCCTGATTGGCTATTTCTATATCGGTAAGCATGCGAGACCTTTCAAATTTTTTGTGAGGGAGGGGAACGGGGCGCCAGAGCGGGCGGATATCAGAGCATCCGGGCGGCAGAATGGCAGGGGCGGCGGCGCGGGAATGCGGACTAAGCCTATTCGTCGCGGACGATGGCCGTTGGTTCTATGGGTTCGGAGCCTTTCAGCGCCTCAAGGCTGGCCGCGATGCCGCCTGACGTTTCTTCAGCCGCAGCAGTCGGGGCGGCGGCCGGGGCGGAAGCAGCAGGGGCAGGGAAAGCTGCGGGAGCGGGAACGGCAAGCGGTTCCTTTAATTCCGGAGCAGGGCCGGGAACGGCTTCGTCCACGGCGGCGGAAATGGCCGCATGTCCGGCGGCGGCGGTTTCCTGCCGGAATTTTTGCAGATATTCCTCAAACCGGGCGCCGTCTTCCGGTTCCCACCCCATAATGTAATGATTTCCCATGCAGATTAAAGGCAGGCGGAGATCGCTGTTGGGGATATTAAATTTTTTAACGCACTGTTTGTAGAGTTCAAGATTGTGGTGAAACTTCATATCCGTAATCGGAATGTTAAGGTCGCGATGGTTGGCATCAAGATAGACAAAGGCGTCTTTGCAGGCAATGCACATGGCATGGGCGAAGAAGTAGATTTTGTCGTCAAGGAGATTTTGTTCCGGGGCAGGGGCAGTCATGCCGCGCGGGTTTTGCGCCGCGGAAGAACCGGCCGAGAAAGCGGCAGGCGGCACGGCAGGAGCGTCCGGGGCGGAGGCAATCGGCAGCGTGCCGGCAGCGTGCGCGGGGGAAAGGGCGGCAGGAGCCGGCAGCGTGTCGGCAGCGTGCGCGGGGGACGGAGTTGCAGCCGGGGAAAGAACCGCGGCAGACAATAAGGCGAGAGTCAGAGCAAAATTTTTCATAACGATACCTCCTTTGATGTTTGAACAGAGTATAAGCAGGCAAAAACAAAAGGTCAAGCTTAAAGGGGAAATTGTTGCGACCGGGGCGGGAGGAAAAGCTCCGGCGTGAGTACGAGAAGAACTTTCGGGTGCGGGCATGAGAGGAACTTTTCGGCGAGGGTACGAGGGCTGCTGCTGGCAAAGTCTGGGGAACGGATTTTTCATCTGGTGTTTCTGACTAAAAAAGGAGTGTGGTTCGTACCGTGTTTGCCCTGTGCTGTTATGCGGAAAATGCGGCGGGAGAGGTTCGCGCTGCGGGAATAAATGAACGCCGCTGCCGCTGCGGGAATGTGCAGCACAGGCGCGGAAGCAACCGGCGGCGCAAAGGGGGCGGGCGCAAAAAGGCATAAAAAAACAGGAGCGCCCGAGCGGGGCATTCCTGTGTGATTTTCCGGCGGGGAAGTTTCCGGCGGGGAAGTTTCCGGTTGCGGTTATTTTCCGGCTGCGGTTATTTTCCGGCGGAAGTTTTGGCCTCCCTGATGATGTCATCGGCCATTTTGGCAAGATAACACATAACGGCAAGTGCCAGCGGCAGGGTTGTCAAATGGGTTTGAACAGTTTCCCAAACCGGATTTTCGGCGATGCTGATAATTGCGATAATGACGTATGCCGTGAAGAGTAAGCTTATCAGCGCTATGGCCAAAAGAAACAGATGATTTGTTTTCATGTTTTCTTTGTTTATGAAACAGTGCCGCAAGGACATTGTTTCGGGTTAATAATAGAGATATTTTTATTTTAGTGAGTTGATTATACCATATTTTTTACGGTCTGACAAGAATAAAATTTCCCCTATGTTCAATGTGTTGCGCACACTCGGGAATAAGGGCAGGGGCGCGGGGCATGCGACGGAGAAGGGGGAATAAATTTTGATTCATTTTCAGGCGGGTAGGGAACGGGGGCAAAAAAGTTTCCGGTTGTTAAGATTATGCTAACCAAATCGGGTCTAAGGTATCGGCAATACCACTTTAGCAGGGATGCGTGATGAGTAATTATAATTTGGAAACGATATTAAACACTATTATTAATGCGGATTGCGTGGAAACCATGAAGAAAATCGCCGACAATTCGGTGGACGTGATTTTTGCCGACCCGCCGTATAACCTGCAGCTCGGCGACGCGCTCAAACGCCCCGACAATACCGACGTCAAGGGCGTCTATGAAGAATGGGACAGCTTTGAGAGCATTGCCGAGTACGACCGCTACACCAAGGCATGGATGAGCGAGGCGCGCCGCATCCTCAAAGAAGACGGCACGATATGGGTCATCGGCTCGTACCACAACATCTTCCGCGTCGGCTACATCATGCAGGATTTGGGGTTCTGGATTTTGAACGACATCGTGTGGAACAAGACTAACCCGATGCCGAACTTCAAAGGCACGCGCTTTACCAACGCGCACGAAACGCTCATCTGGGCGACGAAGAACCCGAAAGCGAAATATACGTTTAACTACGAGGCGATGAAGGCGATGAACGACGACGTGCAGATGCGCTCGACGTGGGAAATTCCGCTCTGCACCGGCAAAGAACGGCTCAAAAACGAAGAAACCGGCGAGAAACTGCATCCGACGCAGAAACCCGAGGCGCTTTTGTATCGCGTGATTATGGCGTCGTCGAACGTCGGGGACGTTATCCTTGACCCGTTTTTCGGCACCGGCACGACGGGTGCGGTTGCCAAACGGCTGGGACGCAATTTCATCGGCATTGAAAAAGACGCCACCTACATCCGCGGGGCGCGGGAGCGTCTGGCGGCGGTGGAAGTCAGCCCGGAGAGCGCGGCGCTCGAATATACCTGCAAGCGCAAGCTGCCGCGGGTGCCGTTCGGCGCGGTGATAGAAAGGGGCTTGATTTCTCCGGGAGATGTGTTATACGATGAGAAAAAGAAACATAAGGCCGTGGTGCGTTCCGACGGAACCGTCAAGTTTGGCGGGGAAACGGGCTCCATCCACCAGATGGGGGCGGCGGCGCAGGACTCGACGACCTGCAACGGCTGGGCGTACTGGCATTATGTCGACCCGAAGAAGCACAAGCTGGTCTGCATAGACGAGCTGCGCCAGATTGTCCGGGCGGAGATATTCGGAGAATAGGCGGCGTACCCGGGATGTCAGGAGTGGAGCGCGGAATATCGGAATTTGCGCGCGGGACGGTTTGAAAGGCGGCAGACAGGATAAGCGGCGTGCCGGGCTGGCGATAATGGAGAACAAATGAAAACAATAAACGGACTACCGGAAAAGAATAAAAATAAAAAAACGACGGGACGTTTTGGCGGCGTGCGGGAGAACGGAACCGACCGGGCAGGCGGAAACGGCGCGGCGAGGGAAAACGAAAGCGGTCGGGGTGCGGAGTATGTTAATGCGCAGGGAAAGTACGACCGGACGCGCGGGGAAATCCGCAAGGGCGACCGCAATCCGGGGCTGGCGCAGAACAACTACGCCGCGATTGACCTCGGCACCAACTCGTGCCGGCTGGTGGTGGCGATGCCGACGACGACTTCGTTCCGCGTGGTGGAAACTTTTTCCAAAGTGGTGCGTCTCGGCGAGGGGATTATTCAGGACAACGAGCTGTCGCCCAAGGCGATGCGCCGCACGATTCAGGCGCTGAAAATCTGCCGCGGGGTTATTGACGAATATATGCCGATTGCGGCGTCGCGCTTTGTGGCGACGGCGGCGTGCCGGAGGGCGAAGAATGTGGCGCAGTTTGCGGAAATGGCCAAGCGTGAGGCGGGGATTGAGCTTGAAGTCATCTCTTCAAAGGAAGAGGCGCGGCTGTCGGTGGTCGGGTGCCTGCCGCTTCTGAACCGCAACATCAAGCGCGTGCTGGTGTTTGACATCGGCGGCGGGTCGACGCAGATTTCGCTGGCGCGGGTTACGGACAACGGCAAAACGTTTATCGAAGGCTTTGTGTCGCTGCCCTACGGCGTGGTTACGATTTCGGAGGCCTTTGCCGGGCATGAGATGAGCACGCTCGAGTATTCCACGGTGGTGGAGCGCACGCAGGCGATTTTGCAGGAATTTGAAGACAAGCACCATATCCGCGAGGCGATTGCCAATCAGGAAATTCAGGTTATCGGCACGTCGGGGACGGTTACGGTCATCGGGGCGGTGCACCTGAAACTGCCGCGTTACAACCGTTCGGCGGTGGACGGGATTGCGATTTCGGCGCCGGATATTGACTTTACCATCAACAAAATCAAAACCATGGGGCCGGAGGGGCGCTGCAAACACCCGTGCATCGGGCAGTCCAAATCCGACCTGACGATTGCGGGGTGTGCGATTATTGAGGCACTGACGACGTTCTGGCCGATTTCGGAAATTACGGTTGCCGACCGCGGCATCCGCGAGGGAATTTTGCTGGATATGATGCATGCACGGCGCGTCAACGCCGCAGGCCACGGCAAAAAGAAACGGCGCAGCGGCAGGTTTCCGTTTGACCGGCGGGGCAGCGGCGGGCAGAGCGACCGGAGAAACGGCGGCGGCGCGTTTGGCGGGCAGCGCCGGAAGTGACGGAATGCCGGGGCGGTGCGCAGATGACAAAAGAGGCATGACATGATGACGAACGAAAATAAAGACGGAAATACGGAAGAAAGCGGAAATACGGGAGAAAGCAGAATTATGGAAGAAAGCAGAATTATGGCGAGGAACGCAGAAGGAAATATGGAAAATTATGACGGGCGGCCGTGCGTGGCGGCGATGGATCTCGGCACCAATTCCAACCGGCTGCTGATTGCGGATACGGCGGGGAATGCCGTGTACCGCGACGTCAAGCATGTGGCGCTCGGCGAGGGGCTGGCGGAAAGCGGCAAATTCTGCTGGCGGGCGACGGAACGCGCCATCTGTTCGTTTATGGATTTTGCGGAGATGCTAAAGCTTTATAACGTCCGGCGCTATCGGGCGATTGCAACGGCGGCGTGCCGGATGAGCACCAATACCGCGGCGTTTCGCGCCGAGGTGAAACGGACGTCCGGCGTGGATATTGAAGTTATCAGCGAATATGAAGAAGCGCGGCTGACGCTTCTGGGGGCGCGGCTGAACGCGCAGGCGGGGAAAAAGTACCTGCTGGTGTATGACCTCGGCGGCGGCTCGACGGAAGTAACGCTGGCGACAAACGCCGCAACGCCGGAGATTTTGGCGACGGTATCGGTGCCGCTCGGGGCGCGCAACGCAACCGAGATGTTCGGGCTGGCGAATTACAACGAAGCCGGGGCAAAGGCGCTGGAAGAGGCGGTGCTTAAATATCTGGAACCGTTTTTTGCACAGACGGCGGGCATTGACTATCACGGGCAGGCGGCGCTGGTGGCGACGTCGTCAACGCCGCTCAGGCTGGTGTCGCTGATTAAAAAGATGCCGAAGTATGATAAATTCGCATCCGACGGAGTTACGGTGGCGACGGCGGATTTGGACAGGGTTATCGGCGAAATTCTGCCGCTGTCGTATGCCAAACGCGCGGAATCGGTTTATATCGGGCCGCAGCGGGCGAAGATTTTTGTGGCGGCGCTGGTGATTTTCCGCACGATATTCCGCGCGCTGGGTGAGGCGGAGCTGACGGCGTCGCTGAAAAGCGCGCAGGAGGCGATTGTGGCCGAACTGGCGGCGGAAGAGGATACAGGAGATGCAGCCGGGGCGCTGTTGCCGGCAGCGGAAGAGCGGAGCAGCTTGGGTGAGCCGGCAGAGCTGTCCGCGAATGAGCCGGAGGAGGACACAGCCGGGGTGCTGTTGCCGGCAGCGGAAGAGCGGAGCAGCTTGGGTGAGCCGGCAGAGCTGTCCGCGAATGAGCCGGAGGAGGACACAGCCGGGGTGCTGTTGCCGGCAGCGGAAGAATGTGCGGAGAACCGGGTGAAAACCGGGGTTGAAACGAAAACGGAGGCCGGGCTATGGCAAAACTGACGAAATCGGCAAAGGAAGTGCGGGGGCGGAAGATGCTTACCGTCAAGCTCAAAGAGGCGAAGTACCATACTTCGTCATCAAACCGGTGGCTGGAGCGGCAGCTCAACGACCCGTACGTGGCGGAGGCAAAACGGCTCGGCTACCGGTCGCGCGCGGCGTTCAAACTGATTCAGCTGGACGAAAAATACCATTTTCTCGGCCGCAACAAGGTGATTGTCGATTTGGGCTGCGCGCCGGGCGGCTGGTCGCAGGTGGCGGCAGCGAAGCTTAAAGGCACGGGGAAGCTGGTCGGGCTTGACATCCTGCCGACCGAACCGCTGGAGGGGGCGACGTTTGTCTGCCAGGACTTTACGGAAGAGGGGGCGGACGAAAGGTTACTGTTGCTTTTGGGCGGTGAACGCGCGCATGTGGTGATGAGCGATATGGCGGCCAATACGACCGGGCATCAGCAGACAGACCATCTGCGCACCATCGGGCTGGTTGAGGCGGCGTATGCGTTTGCGAAAACGGTGCTGGCGACGGGCGGGATATTTATCGCCAAGGTATTTCAGGGCGGCGCGGAAGGCATGCTGCTGGCGGATATGAAAAAGAACTTTGCCAAGGTCAGCCATTACAAGCCGGACGCAAGCCGCGAAAAGTCGCCGGAAACGTATGTCGTGGCGCAGGGGTTCCGGGCTTTGAAAGCGGAAGAGGTACGGGCGCTGCCGGAAGAAGACGATATGCCGGAGCGGTATGAACCCGCGCGTGTGGCTTGTGCCGGTGGAGAATAGGCGAACTATCGGCGTTGATGCCGGGGCTCGGCCTGTGAAGGTGTTGAGATTGTGCAGCCGGACGCGGGGGCGCAAGCGAGGCGCTGTGTGGCGCAGGTTCGGGGCTGCGTTGTTTGAAGTTATGCAGGCAGGGGCGGACAGCGAGGGTTTTGAGGCTATGCGGGTGGGCGCGAAGCGACACAGGTTCGGGGTTGCGCTGTTTGGAACGGCGTTGTTAGGAACGGTGCTGGTTCGGGGCTGCGCTGTTTGGAATGGCGCTGGTTTGGGACTACGCTGTTCGGAGCTGCGTTGTTCGGGGTTATGCCGGTTTGGGGCGGCGGATGCAACCCGGCCGGGCGGTTATTCAGCCGGAATTCTTTTTTGTTGCATAATTTATTTTTATCCCCTATTATAGCTGCGAATCTAACGGGGGAATTCGTTTGTTATGGCAAAGATGAGCAGAAGGAAAAAGCTGGTACGCGTGGCGAAGCGCAAATTGCTGAAGCCTGTATTGTACGCCGCCGGCATGAGTTTTGTCCTTTACCTTGCCATCAGCAACGTTGTCCTGCAGAAGAAGGTGTTTGAAGACCAGGTGCCGCGGTTTTTGATAACGCGCATATCCCGCACGTTTGACGAAACGGAGTTTATGCATCTGCTGCTGACGGTGCAGGAAATTATGAAAATGCCGACGGCTTCCGCAGAACTGGAAGAATTTGCCAACGGGGCGTTTCCGAGCCCGTGCCCGAGATTTTTGGAACAGCAGCTCAAGCGCATGAACTGGGAGCCGCAGGCTTTTCTGGTGCGGGTGAAAAAGCTGTTTGACATGTATGACGTTTATGACCGCGTGGCGCGGCTGGATGAAACGATTGCGTTTTTATCTACGGAAATCGACGAGCGGCGGCTGCCGTTTGAGATGAAAACGCAGGTAGACGTTTTGCAGCGGGAGCGCGATAATATTATCGGCACGCAGATTACGGAGGAAGAGTATAATTTTGTGAACGAGTACCGCGGGCTGATTTTACGGCTGAAACGCCAGTAAGGCAGGTTGCGCGGCTGCCGGTCCGAAGAGGAAAGGGCGCGGAATGCCGGGCGGATGCGGAGCAGCAGAGATGGCGCGGCAAAGACGGCGCGGTGAGGCGTTGCGGCAAGGCGGAGGACGCGAGGTTTGGCAGCGAGTGCCGGGCACGAAGCGGCGGTTTCGCGAAACATAGAGGATTTTCTGCAGGCGTGCGAGCGCAGGCAGAATTTAGGCGGGTGGAGTCAGAAGAAAAAGCAATATTTTTTCTCTGGAGCCCATCAGAAGGATTCAGAGAGATGAAGCACCGCTTATGAAGATACCCGAGACCAGACGGTTTCGGGTATCTTTTGGTATGGGGACGTGTACGCGGGCGGGGTTACTGTTCGACGCGGACTTCGCGGCAGACGGTGCGGCAGCGGCGGACGCCATTGTCGCAAGGGATATAAGTAACCGTCGGCGCGGGAACGTCATAAACCTGATAGGTGGTAACGACGGTCTGCACCGCAGTTTCCGGACAGCACTCGGAAGCGCCGACGAAACACGGACAGCTTGGGCATTCCGGTTCGCACGGCACGGGCTGCAAATAAACCTCGCGGGTGCAGCCTGCCAGCGCCAACGCCGCCAGTCCCGCCAAAATGTATGACTTGTTCAGCATAATCTGCTCCTTATCTGTTCCATAACATATTATTTACCTGATAAGATATATCCTTTTTTGCCAAAAGTCAAATTTTTTTTGGGTTGACTAATTGAAAAATATTGTCTATATATCTGGGCAGAGTGATATAATTCTAGTGTTTAATTTTTATATAATTCCTATTATGAACAACAAAATTATCAGCCTTATCGAGCGGAATGCCGATAATGAGCTAAAGGCTTATTTTGAGAGCCTGACAAGTGAACATCCCCTGGATTTGCATGAAGAACTGGTTTTGCTGGAGCATTTTTCTCCCGCGGCCGTTAAGAGCTACATCAACCGTTTCCGTTTTTCCAAAGATGCGGAAAAGGTTTTTGTCCAAATAGCCCCGGCCGACATCCGGCTGACGTATCTTAACTATTACGGCCTGACGGAGGAAACCCAGCGTTGCCTTATTCATTGCGATAAGGTGGAGGCATTGCGCGACTTTGCCAAAATGCGCCGCCTGGCCGACCCGGAATATCTGATTAAAATCGGGAGCAACGAGGCAGTGCGCGTGTATCTGGCGTTTAATCCGCTGGAAAACGACGACCAGGTTTATGCTCTGCTGCACCGGGACAATCCGTCTTTGTTTGCGGCGTATGCCAACAAATGGGTTATCAGCGAAAACGTGAAACGAAAGATTGTCGAAGAGCGCAACTATGCGGCGTTTAAGACCATCGTGTACCGGTTTTACCGCCTGTTTCGCAAAAAAGCGGCCAAGGCCAAAGACTTCGGCAAACTGATGGAAACGCTGGCGGCGGAAGCCCTGCCGGCGGAATTGCAGGTTGAAGTTCTGACGTCGTATGACCGGGACCTTATCCAGCTGCTGCTGATGACATGCCCGCTGGCGGCGGAAGCGCAAGAGGTGTTGTGGAAACGCAATTTTGACGCGGAATGGCTCAAGCTGCATGTGGAACATCTGTATTGCATGGGCGGTTACCGCTTTGCGCCGGAGAACGAACAGAAGCTGTTTAAAGTGCTGGCGAGCAAGAGTTTGGACGACTGCCTGACGCAATTCCGGCACCGGGACGACGTGAGCTTTGTCAAGTTTGCGACGCCGGCGGCGGTTAAAAAGTACGTGGCGGGCTATTGGCTCAGCGACGACGCGCAGGTGGCGCTGATTAACCGCGGCAACGGGGAGCTGATAAAGGAACTGATTTCCCGCTACAGTCCCGAACACGGCATGTGCTGGCAGGCGGAAGTCGAGCTGGTCAAGCTGGGGGCAACGGAAGCCGTGCGGCAATACATCGCGTTTCATTCCATGTGCTGGGAGGCGCTGTCGCTGCTCAAGGAAAATTTCCCGGCGGTGGCGGAAGAGTATTATGCGAAGCACCCGTACTAGCGCCTTTCCCGTAGCGGAAAACCGAACGAAAGAAAAGCTGCCTGTATGGGCGGCTTTTTTTATTTGACTTTTATAAACGGGTATTGTATAAATACTGAAGACGGCATACGAAAATGTATGTGGTTGGGACTTGAAACTTCCCTTAAGACGTTTATGTAAAACGAAATTTTACGTGCTTTTAGTTTTTGACTGGATGGCAGTAAAATAAGCGCTTGCGTGAATATACTGCGCTGTTTCTTAAGCAGGTTTCAACTCCAGTCCCTTTTGTTGTACAAAATTAATCAAATTTTAATATTTGCATAATATAGTTTAACTGGAATGCCGAGTTGGTGTTCTGGGACTTGGAACTCCCTTAAGACATTTGTAAACAGGAACTTTTACGAACCTTTTGGTCTTAGACTGGAAGGTGGTAAAATAAGCATATGCATATATGTGAATATACCATGCTGTTTCTTAAGCAGTTCCAACTTCCAGTCACCTCTTTTTACAAAGGGTGACTTTTCTTTTACATATAAAGATGAAAGGAAGTCAGGATGACTAAACTGATGATATTAGCAGGCATATTTACCGCAATCGCTTATTAACCCGCACACGCTCAACTGTATGATTATGCTTCAGAACAAGCATACGGCAGGCGTGTGGAACATGGCGCCGCTTATAGACAAGACGGGGGCGCCGTGCGTTACCGTTCTGCCGGCGAGGGGCGCTATGTTCGCATTCCGCCTGCGCAGAGAGAAGACCGAAGATACAGCCGTGTCGCACAGCCGGCAATAACCGCGCAGCCGGTCAACACGCTCCGTCCGTATCTGGGCGTAGACGCGGGAACAACGGATATCGGCTACAGCGGTTCAGAGGAAAAATATTTCTTAAAAGACCGGGCAATGTTTGTCGGCGGTGCGGCAGGGCTGCGCATCGGCAGAAACTGGGGCGTAGAGGTGTTTTACCAAACCTCAAATACGGCGAAAAAAACGGCTGACGACGAATGGCGCACCGAAGGCGATTATACCGCGTACGGCGTGGACGCGTTGGGCTTTCTGCCGTTGAACGACCAGCTGGAACTGGTAGCGGCAGCGGGTGTCGGCAAATATGAATTTGACGTTAAGCTGAAATACAGCGACGGCATCCACGAGTTCAGCGGTTCGGACGACAACGTCGGCTACCGCTTCGGCGTCGGCGCACAGTATAACATCACCGGCCATTGGGCGCTGCGGGGCATGGTGCGCTATGTCGTGCTGGACAGCGAATATATTGACGATATGCTGGAGTTCTCCCTCGGTATGCGCTATACGTTTTAATCCCGGCACATTTGCCGATAAAGGGCAGGCTGGCTGAGGGAATTGTGCGAACGGGGCTTTTAAGTCCGGGGCAGCAAGGCGGATTTAAGTCCGGGGCGGCTGCCGCGGCGTGCCGGCAGGCGGGAGCTGTCTTTCCAGCTCATAGAGGGCGCGGGCGTCTTCCTTGTATTGGCGCGAAAGGTAATAACCGTCATCGGCGGTTTCGCGCAGGCGGATTTGCTGTTTCAGGCGGGCGATTTTCTGCTTGATATTCATATACTTTCCTTTTCTGTATATTAATTTTCATAATATATAGGTGTTTCGTATATTGATTTCAATATTTTCGCATTGGCGCCGATGGGCAAAATGCGGCAGAAAAGTGCTGATTATATAGCCGAATATATGGACGATGTTGATAACTCGGGACGGGCGCGGCGGGCGGTCCGGTGTGCGTGCGGATTTTACCGGGCGGAAGGAACGGGCTCAGCCGGCAAGGGCGCGGCGGGTTACAGCGGACGGCCGGAAAGGCAGAAGACGGCGCGGCCGAGGATTTTCACCTTGTTCTTTTTGTGGTACAAATCCTGATAGCGGGGGCTGTCGACTTTCAGCGCGTAGGTGTCGGCGGCGGTTTTTTGCAGGCGTTTAATCTGGACGTCGCCCCCGGTTTCGATAACATAAATGCCGTCGCCGCTGTAATCGCAGACGCCGGAATCGAACATAACAAGGCTGCCGTTGGGGAGCGTCGGTTCCATATAGTCGCCGTCGAGGCGGATAAAACGCAGGCTGAACGGGTTGCCCGCGCACCAGCTGCCGAATTCTGCAAAATTCAGCACCATACGCCCGACGACGTTGTCGCGGAGCTCGGTTCCGGGGCGTGCGGCGCAGATGTCTATCGCCACAAAATCCGCCGCCGAACCGGTCAGGTCGTCGTTTTCAAAGAGCGGGGGCAGGGCGGCGCCGCTTTGCAGAAGCTCGTCGTCAATCAATTCTTTTTCGCTGATGTTTAACAGCTGGCAGACTTTTTTGCGGTCGACTTCGTTCAGCCGCTTGGGAAAGCCGTATTTGACATACTGCTGGATGTATGAGTCCTTGCGCCCGATTTTCAGCGATACTTCGCGAAAGGTGTGGTTGCTGTCCAAGATATACTTTTCCAGCCGTTTGCGGATTGTTTGTAAATCTGCCATAGTAATATCTCCTTTTTATGCTACGCTATCAGAATAATTTTTTTTGCCAAGTATGTTTTTTAATATTGACAATGTATTAATTATCATATATTAAAAGTGCCTAAAAGTCAAGCCCAATTTTTGCAGTATATACAGGGTTATATATCAGGCTGTATGCAGGGCGCGCGCGGGAGTGTGCGGAGCGTGCAGGGAGCCGGATGCAGGGGCAGGCTTTGGCGCCGTGTGCGGGACGGGTGTTTGAGCGCTGTTTCGGGACGGGAGCTTTGGCGCCGTGTGCGGAAAATACCGGCGGCGCCGTTTCAGGACTATCGGACTATTTGGACTACTTTTATCGGACTATCGGAGAGACTGGCTGCCGGCGTTTTGGCGCGGGCGGCGGATTGCGCGGGCAGGCTGCCGGGAGCGGCCGGCTTGTGCGCGAGGGGTAATTCGTGGCAACGGGGAAACAAATGGATCAGATTATTTTTCATACCAATCTCAAATATATTATTGCGGGGCTGACCCGGGAACAGAAGGGGCTGCTGCTGGAGATGCTGCTTGATTGCGCGACGGGAGCGGCAGGCGGGGCTGCGGATATGGGCGCCGGGGCGGTTACAGAGGCGCCTTTGTCCGCCGTCGACGAAACGGTAGCAAACATCAGCCGCTATATTATGCTGCTGCAACAGGATATGGCTGCGAAACGGCAGCGTATGCGCGACATCGGCGCCAAAGGCGGCGCGGCACGGCGGCGGAATGTTAACGGGTGCGGAAATGCGGGCAGCAGCGGTGATGACGGGGCGGCGGACGATATGCCGGATTTGTTTGCAACGGCAGAGAATGCGACGGTTGCAAATACGGCGGAAGATGTTGCGGAAAAAGCTGCTGAAAATATTGCGGAAAAAGCTGCGAAAAAAACTGCGGTTTCGGGGAACGGCACGGCGGCGACGGGCGGCGCTTTTTCTGCCGCAGGCGGCGGCAGCGGACATCAGAACAATGTTCAACCGCTGCTTCAGCATTGCTGCGGCAAAAGAAAAGAAGCAAAAGAAAATAATATTTTAAATAATAAAAATAATTTATTTTCGGAACGGAAAATTTCGCTGCCGGTTTTTCAACGGCCGTCGGCGGCGGAAGTGCAGGCGTTTGTTTCGGCGGAGGGGCTGAAAGTCGATGCGGCGACGTTTGTCGATTTTTATGACTCCCACGGCTGGTGCGTCGGGCGGACGGCAATCAAAAACTGGAAGGCAACGGTGCGGCTCTGGCACCGGCGTGCCTGCAGCGAAGCGGCGGAAACAGGTTTGGCGGCAGGTTATGCGGCGGGAAACCCGGCAGGCGGTTACAGGGCGGGCGGTTTTACCGGCGGGGCAGATACGGGATACGGCGCGGCGAAGAACGGCTTTCGGGCGGCAAAAGATGCTGCGGCTGTTGATGACGAGGGGTATTGGTCGGAGCTTGAGGAACGGGTGCTGCGTGATGCGGACGGTGCCGACGGTACAGGCAGTGTCAACGGTACAGGCAGTGCCAACGGTACAGGCAGTGCCAACGGCACGGGCAGTGTCAACGGTACGGGCAACGAGAGCGGTTGCGGCGGAAATGGCAGCGTTTCGGGTGAGGCGCCGGGCAGCGTTTCGGGCGAGGAACCGGGCGGCGGGGGAGAAATGCGCGACTAACTTTATGACCGGACATTTGAACTTAAACAAACACTCATTAACGGAGGGAACTCATGAGTCAGAAAAGTGACTATTTTTTCTTAAACATCAAACAGGTATATCCGAATTTTGCCAGGCCGTCGGCGTTGGAAACGGAAATCTGGGAGGAAATGCTGGAACCATACACGCAAGGGGATATCCTGGCGGGAATCAAATCTTACCGCAAGAGCGAGGATACCAACTTTGCGCCCAATCCGGCACGGTTCAGGAGCTATCTGTATTCGCGGGCGAAAAAGGCGGAGAAGCCGTGCCTACCGCTTTCGCCGGAAAGCTATCTGATGGAAGAGGATATTCGTGCCGGGCGCTGCCGCCATTTGTTTCCGACATACTGCAAAGCGGTGGAATATGTGTTGGAAGTTGAGCTGAAAAAACTGTATTCCGAGGAGGAATTTAAGGCGTTTTCGCGCGGGAGGAAATACCGGCTGGCAGTGGAAAACGGCCTGTTTGCGGATTTTGACCGCGTGTTGGATTATGTTTATGCGAAAGGAGGACACTGATGATGACAGAAGATAAAGCGAAGGCGGCGGGAAAGCCGAGTTTGCTGGGCAGGTATTTTCAACAGGGGTGGCTCAGCAAAAAATATTACATAGCGGACGGATACCGCCAGCTTTACAGCGCGGAAGACAGGCTGCTGGCGGGAACGATGCTGTACGCGGATTTTCTGAAATGGGGGAAGGGACAGCTGCAGGTGCGCGATTACGCAATGCCGAAAGTCGACGGCGGCAGCGGCTGGGACGACTGGCAAACCGGCATCGGGGCGGAAAATTTCCGCCGGGCGCTGAAAAAGGTGTCGGCGCCGTTTGTGCCGGTGCTGTATAAAATCGTGCTGGAAGAAAAGGAAATCCGGGCGCCGAAAGGGGCGAGCACGCGGGAACGGCTGTATTTCAACGATGAGATAAAGAACCTGTTGTGCCGCGCGTTGGACGAACTGGTGCCGTATTATCGCCGCAGAGTGTAGAAAAGCTGCCGCAGAGTGCAGAAAAGCTGCCGCAGAGTGCAGGCGGTACAGCGGGGACAGGGGTACGGGGCAGCCGTGGAAGGGAGGTGTAGGAGGGCAGAGGGGTGCAGAGAGCAGGTGGGATAGGCGATGCAGGGTGTTGGAAAGCTGCCGCACAGGCAAGTGCCAGCGGTACAGGCAATGCCGGGAGGAGGAGAAGCCGGTCAGAACATTCCCTTGCGGCGGAAATAGATAATTGTCATGACGGTTGCTATGGCGGAGATGCCCATCACGAGCCAGAAGCCGTTGGGGTCGCCGGCGAATGCCACCGGGACGTTCATGCCCCAGAACGAGGCGAGCATGGTCGGGATAGAGAGGATAATCGTGATAGCGGCGAGGAATTTCATCACCAGGTTAACGTTGTTGTTGATGATGCTGGCGAAGCCGTCCATCATGCCTTCCAAAATGGAGCGGTGCATATCCACCATTTCTATCGCCTGTTTGTTTTCAATAATCACGTCGTCGAGGAGGTCGGCGTCGTCATTGCCGAAGCCGGCGAGTTTGGCGACGGCGGGGGTGCGCATCAGGCGCAGCAGTTTTAAGAGCACGAGGTGGTTGTCTTTCAGCGCGGTGGTGAAATAAACCATCGACTTCTGGATTTCCATCAGCTGGAAAAGCTCTTTGTTGGAAGTGGTTTTGCGCAGGGCGTATTCAAGTTCGTCGGTGCGCTTGTTGATGATGTTCAGGTACTTTAAATAAAACTGGGTGCATTTGTACAGAATATTCAGCATAAAGCGCGCGCGGTCGCGGGTGTCGAACGTTTTGGCGGTCGAACGGTTAAACGAATTCATAACGCGGTTGTCGCGGGCGCAGATGGTGATGAAGTTTTTTGGGGTGATGACCAGGCCGCAGGGGAGAGTGTCAAAATTGCCTTCGTCGTCCAAAAGCGGCAGGTTGATGATGATGGCCAGCGAATTTTTTTCCTGCTCAATGCGGGAGCGCTCGTCGGCATCCAGCGAATTGCTAAGGAGGTCGTAGTCAACGTGCAAAACGGTTGATACCTGCAGCAGCTCTTCTTCGTTCGGGTTGACGAGCGAGCACCAGGTCATGGGGAGAATCTTGTTTTTTTTGAGTTTTGTGAGCCTGCCGTCTTCTTCGGTCCGATAAATTCTCAGCATCGCCCCTCCCTGCGCCCTCCGGCGCTTTTCAAAAACCGCAACAGCTGCGGATACCCGTTTATAATACAATACAGAAAATTCTGGTGCGGCCAAGAAGACTTGAACTTCCACGGGCTTAGCCCATAACGACCTCAACGTTACGCGTCTACCAATTCCGCCATGGCCGCACATCCTGCGCCTTTTTCCGGGGGTGCCGGGGCGCTTTTTACACCTTTGTCCCGGTCAGCCGGGATGGCGCTCATTTACGCCTTTCTTCCGGGGTACCGGGCGGGCGTTCATCTACGCTTCTGCCGCCGGTAATACGGGGCGGTCGCGGTTCTGCATTTTCCGCCTTTGCGGGCGGGCGCCTTTCGGGCACTGTCGTGCAAAACAAGAATGAGATATAATATAATTTTGAAATAATCAAGCTTTTTTTTCACCCGGTGGGTATTTTTTTGCAAAGGGGCAATGGGGCAGAGAGTGGCGGGGCGGGCGGGGGCGAGGAAAAATATTTTTCAAGAGGGGGGCGAAACTATTGACATAGGCGGCGGGCTTTTGTATTATACTGACGGGCTCGGGTGTTTTCCGGGCTGTTTTTGTTATGAGAATGCGGTTCGGCTGAATAACGCCGGGCTGTTTTTGTTATAAGAATGCGGGACGGATGAGCCTGCTTTTTTTATGGGGGCGGCAGTGGGGCCGGCTCCTTTTTTTATGGAGGAAACATGAAAGGAACAACGAACGCGCTGGTTTATCGCGGCGGAGGGACTTCGCTTATCTATGCCTATAACGGGGAAGAGAGCGGCTGGAGCGCTGGGGAAAAGGCTTATATCTCAAACAGGCTGCGGACGCAGGAGGGCAGGCAGCATTTGGAGACGCCTTCAAAAACGTACAGTGCCTGCACCGCCTTTTACGGGAAGACGATGCTGATTTACAGCCGTTATTCTACGGGGCATATTTATCCGGCGTTTTGCAAAAACGGGGCTTTTGCCATCGGGGGGAGCCTGGGGCACTTTGCCAGTATGGATATTTTGGCGAATTACAGCTTTATCGACGGCAGGATGTTTGCCTGCGGGCGCGGGACGAACACACGCCTTGACCTGACGGTGCGGGAGGTGCATCTGTCGGCCAAGGAAAGCGATTTTTATCTCGGCGGCGGAATGCGGCTTTACAAGGAACAGGGCAGTGCGCCGGTGTTGCAGGAGTTTGACTATGAGGCGCAGAGGGCAGGCAGTACCCTGTATACGTTTACGGGGCTGGCGGAGACCGCCTATCGGGGAATTTACGATTCCGAAGCGAAGCGCCTGCTGCTTTTTCCGGGGGTTTCCGCCGGGACGTCTTATTTGTACGACCTGGCGGTTCCGACAAGCCCGGTGCTGTTGTGGAGCGGCAATATCGGTGTTTTTGCCGTTATGGCGACGGATCTGCGGCCGGGGGCGGTCATCTTTTGCAGCCCGTCCGCCGAAACCAACATGGACACCGGCGGCGGCGTGCAGTGGCAGACGTTTACGATTGACGAAAACGACGCGGTGGTGCCGCTGGATATGCCGGCGAATCTGGCAACACTGTCGGTAAACGCATGGTGGCTCTATAACCCGAACAACAAAACGCTCAGCATCGGCACGGCGGACGGCATTTACCTGTTTGCGGCCGACCGCGAAGGCAAGCTGTTTACGCCGATAAAAACGGCGGCGGAACTGGCGGAGAACAATCCGGACTACGGCATATACAAGCCGGTGTTTGCGGACGATTTGTCGCTGCTTTCGGTGGTGTCGCATACCAATCCCAGCTCCGCTGCCGGCGGATACAGGGGCGACGCGTACGGCTATGTTCTGGCGAACGGCGACGGCAGGCTTTATGCGCAAAGGACGGTCGATTTGGCGGGCGAGAGTTTTGTAACGGGATTTGCCACCGGGAACACCGCCGGCGGCCGGGTTGAGTTTAACGGCGCGCTGCCGGAACTTTCGCTGAAGGTCAATGTAACGCCGGCACCGGACACGTTTGAATTTACAGGAGAAGCAGAATGACGACAGATAACACGACATTTGACAAAAAGGTTTATGCGGGAATGCCGTTCAGGTACAAGATAACCAAGGCGCGCTACTGGGACAAGACGGTGGCGAAATCGGTAACGGCGAATACGGTCGACGACGTTGCGCTGGAGCCCTACGACGGGGTTACGATTACGCAGGACGGCACGGTCCTTTCCGTTTCGGCGGGGATTTTGCCGGACGGAGGCGCTTACGGCGGCTACAGGGGCGGGGCGGCGCCTGCGGGCAAGCGGTATTTTCTGCGCAACGCGAATACGGTTTATGACAATTTCAGCCGGAGAGGCAGCCCGGACATCGGCGAAGACGGCGTTTTGCGCAGCATTACGAGCGGGAACAACATTTACACGGCGTTTTACAACCAGTCGTATCCCTGGGAAATTACCGTGAAAATCCATACGCCGGAAACGTTCGCCGACCAGAGCTATATTTTCGGCAATTATTCGACGAACCGGGCGACGCCGCAGCTTTGCACGGACGCGGCGGGGCACCTTGTGCTGTATCTGGCGAGTTCGACTTCGGCCTGGGATATTGCGGACGGAGCCGTTTCCGAACAGGCGCTGGCGGCGGATACGGATTATGTCATCAAGGCCGGCTGGGACGGGGCGGCATATACGGTTACGGCGAACGGGGAGGAATTTATCCGCGTTGTTTCGGCGGCCGTGCAGTATTCCACGACTGCGGCACAATTGTGTTTCGGCTTTGATTCCGGCAACAATGCGTGGACGGGGACGATTGACCTGCATAATTCGCTTATCACGGTTGACGGCAAGGCGTACTGGAAAGCGTATACGGTTTATTCGGAAATCCTGCCGGGCGCGTTGGACGGAGATACCGGGGCTTTGGCCGACTGGAACTGCTTTTGCGACGCGGAAGCGGAAACGACGGCGTTTGATACGGCGGCGGCTGTCGACGGGAAAGTGTGGATCGGGCACAAGGTTATCGAATCGCACGTTACAAACCCGTGGCCGATTGTGCATTTCAGCGTTGAAGGCGGCGTTACGTTTCGCGGCGATACGGCGGCGTTTGCGGACGGGATGTGGCTTGTTGCCGACAAAACGCTGCCGGTAACGGAATTCTTTTTCGGCGATGTGGAATTTATTGCGAAGATAACGCCGAAGACGCCGTCGGGATACAATACGGTTTTCAGGAACGCGGAAACCAACGCCTTTTTCGGGCTTTACGGCGCGGCGTGGTGCCTCTATGACGGGTCGCGGAAAACCGGCGGCACGGCAACGGCGGGAACGACGTACTGGGTGCGGGCGCAGATGATATACGATGCGGAAAAAGGGGCGTATGCGTCGACGTTGTATGTTCTGGAGGACAACGGCGCCTATACGGCGGATACGCTGCCGGAGGCTGCGGCATGGACACAGGCGGTGCAGACGGAGACGGACGTGTTCAAAAGCGGAGAGCCTTTTTGGCTTTCCAATGACGGCACATCGTCGTTCAACGGCGACATGGATTTGGCGCAGGCGGTTCTGCGGACGAAAACTTCCGGCGGCACGGGCGGCTGGACGGCCTATTGGAAACCGCTGGAGGAGCAACGGACGATAACGGCCTGACGCCGCGGCAGCGGGGGGGACGGAGCCGGCAGCGGGGTGGAACGGAGCCGGCAGCGGGGGGACGGAGCCGGCATCGGGGTGGAACGGAGCCGGCGGGAGACATGGGACAGGGCGGCGGGAGACATGGGACGGAGCTGACGGGAGGCGAAACGGAGCCGCGGGGAACATGGGACGGGGCGGCGGGGCTGGCTTTTGGAATTTATGGTTTTTATGACGAATATTACGGAGGAAAAATGAAAGGAACAACGAATGCTTTGGTTTTGCAAGGCGGAGACGGCGGCGAAACGGTTTTTGCGGTCAACAATACGGGAACGACGATTGTCAGAGGGACGAAGGCCTGGCTGAACAGGCATAATCTGGACGAGAATACGGCGTATCAGCATTATGCGGGCGGAAGCAGCACGCAGTATGCGCCGGTTTTTGACGCCGACAACAATTTCTGGGTGGTGAATCTGAGCGGTACGGGGCGCAAGCAGTTTACCTACGATGCGGAAACGAAGGCGTGGACAGCGTCTGACCTGAACGCCGGGCCGTCGGGGCGAAATTTTGTCCGCTTTATCGGCGGGGAGGTTATAGCGTATGCTTCCAACTATGCGGGCAATGCAACGGCGCTTTATTCTTCGGCGGTTACGAAAGACGCATACACGAATTACGCCGGTCTGTATCTGGGGAGCGGAAACGTGCTGAAGTGGGTCGCGGCCGGGAGCTTTACGCTGGCGAATTCGCTCGGCGAATTTCCGTTAACGGGGTTTAGCGGCTATCTTTATTCCGCATTGATGCTGGACGGGAAAATGTTTGTTGCCGACGGGGAGGGAAACTATAAATTTTATGATTTTGACAAGTTTTTCGGGACGCCGCGGGAAATCGGCTCCGGAAACAGCACGCTTGTTAAGGACAATTATCCCGTCATGTTTGCGACGGGGCTTGAGGCGGGGGACTATTTCATCTGCAACCGCGGCTCCAAGCAAAACAATTATGAACCGACGGAACTGGCGATTTTTAAAATCGGCGAAAATTACGCGCTGGAAGAGGCCGACGATTTGCAGACGGATTTGCAGGCTTTGACGGGGCAGGTGTGCTCGGTGCAGTACAACAACGATACGAAACTTCTGACGGCGGGCAGCCATACGGCGGTGTATGCCTTTAAATGGGACGCGGCGGCAAAGGCGTTTGACAATCTGAATATCGGCATTGCGGTGCCGGCAGAGGGCGTAATTGCCGATGACGGGGCATATTGTCTGGCGCTCTCGGAAGATTTGACGTCGGCGGTGGTTGGGTACAGAAAGCGGACGGAGACGCTGGTTTATTGGAACATGGGCATATATAAGCTGACGACGTCTTCAAACGACTGGTATGCGGATAGGTTCGGCATGGCGTCGTCGCTGAGCCTGACCGGATTTGCCACCGGGGCGACCGATGAGGCGGGCAGATACGAGTTTAAGACGGCGACGAAAGCCTAAAGCGGCGTGTCGGACGCAGAGGCTGCACCGGCGGGACGGCAGCCTCAGATACCGGGAGAGGGAGTCCGAAGCGTCGGCAGAGGGACGGATTGATACAAAAAACGGAGGCGGATATGACCAGATTTTTAACATATGCCGTGGCGGGGCTGCTATTGGCGCTGTATATCACGGTAAGCTTGTACATCGAACGGGGCAGGGAGATTGCGGCATTGCAGGGCGAAAAGAGTGCCCTGTCTGGGAAAACATCATTTTTGGAGGCGGAAATTGCGAAACGAGATGAAAAGGCGTTGGACGCCGATAAGCGATTGTGCGAGATTGAGAAAGCAGCAGCGGCGGAGAAGGTGCGCGCCGCACAGGCTAAAGAGGGCGGTTTTGATTGGGACAGCCCTTTGCCTGCTGATGCTGTTACTTTGCGGCTGCGGGCGGATTGAATATGTTTACGTCGAAGCGCCGCGCGAGCCGATAACGTGCCATCGGCACATGAAAACCTTTCTTGACATGGCGAAGTGTCTTGAGGTGTACAAGGCGAAGTATTAGGGGCGGATATATCCGGAAATGGCCGTTTTGCCAGCGTTGGCGGCGGGATACAATGCAATGGGGCATAGCGTTGGCGGCAGTATACAAAAGAGCACACCATGAGGGAGGTGTGCTTAACTTTAACCATATATACAAATAATAGAACTTTTGTTTAAAGTCAATAATTATTTGAGGCTGATTTGAAAGAGATTTATATTGTTCATGCCGAAAGAATTTAAAAACATTAAAACCCTTGACTTGCAAGGGTTTTAATCTGGTGCCGTTTAGTGGACTTGAACCACCGACCCACGCATTACGAATGCGTTGCTCTACCAACTGAGCTAAAACGGCAACGGAAGTATATTTATCAGGTTAATTTGAAAATGCAAGTGTTTTTTTGCATGGTGGATAAAAAAAATCCTGCCCGGCGAGGGGCAGGAAAAAGAAGCGCGCCGGGGCTGCGGAAACAGCCGGGTCGGGCGACAGAATGCGAGGCCTGCAGACGGAGTGCCGGGTGCCGGGGCTGCCGTGATAGCGGAGCAGCAGGTGAAAGCGGCGCCGGTCAGGGCAGCGTTTCGAGCCAGGCTTCGGGAAGGGCAGGCGCCCATTCGGCGAGTTTTTCCAAATCTTCCTTCAGCAGAAAATCCGGTTTTTCCCCGCAGTGGCGGGCGGCGATGATTTCGACCGCTTCCCGGCGGACCTGCGGTTTCAGATCCGTGTCGCGCAACAGGGCGGGCAGCGATTTTTTCCAATCCAGAGAATGGGGCGAATCGGCATAAAAAACGACGAACGCCGTGCTGTCCGTTTCCCGGAAGCTGCCGCGGCTTCGGAACACGTTTTGTACGGGATCCCAGCCGCAGCGCCAAAGACCGGCTTTTTCCACGGCCCAGTGTTTGAATTCGGCAACTTCCACCATATCGGCAAATTCACCGCTGTTCAGCGCAACGGCACACAGGCAGCGATACAGCTGTTGACTGGACGCGTTGCAATCCTGAAGGACATGGCGGGCAAAGCCAAGCAGCGCGTTCCAGCCTTCGGGGCGTTTCTGTGGCTGTGCAAGCAGGACGGCGGCCAGCTGCGGCAGTTCGTAATTTTCCCGCGGCAGCGCAACGTCGTACAACGCGGCGGCGATTTTGAGGTTCATTTGCGGATCCTGCCGTTTTTCCGCCAGACGGCGGATGTCGCTGAAGACCGTGTCGGGCGAATGAACGACGATTTCGCGGTTTGTCCGCATTTCCATGACATGCCGGGTTTCCGTAACCAAGTCGGCGCCGATAAGCTTCAGGAAAATGTTGAGGGCAACTCCGGGGCGAATCCTGTGCAGACACCGGGACAAATCGCGGTAATCGGAGCTGTCGAGATTTTCCCGGCGGCGCACCAGTTCGGAAACGCCGTTGGCAAGCGCAATTTCGGCTGCGGCGCCCAAGGTGAGCTTTTCCGGCGGCAGTGTGTTATGGGCGGTACCCTGCGGTGCTTTTCCGGCAGCTTCCGGCGATGTTTTTCCGGCGGTTTCCGGCGATGTTTTTCCGGTGGTTTCCTGCAGCGTTTCAAGAAGAGGCAGCAGATAACCGGTAATCGCGCGGAGATTGCGGGCAAAACCGTTTTTCAGCAGAAAGGCGGCAATGTTGCGCGCCGTGCCGGTGAAACCGAGCTTGGCCAGCACGGGGCTGTAGTCAGCGCCTTCGACAAGGAGCTCCAGCTTTTGCGCGGCGATATCCGGCCAGAGGCAGAGAAGCTCCAGCGCCTGCGGCGTTACCGGAGAGGCGTTTTTGGCTATCTCGCGTTTGAGTTTGGCAACGGCCTGACGGTACAGCGTGCGCTGTTGCGGCACTTGGGCATCCCGGGCGTATTTTTGCAGCCCGACGCCCAAATAAGCCTCGGCCAGAAGCGAGAGAGGCGCCAGCCGCCTGTCCTGCCAAAAGGCAATGATGTGCGGGAGGGCTTTCAGATTTTCCGGCTTGGCCAGAGCGGCCATAAACGCGCCGAGAAAATGTTCGGGCGAACCGAGACGCAAGTCCGGCTCTTCCGGCAAAATCGGCGCAATGTCTTCCACGTCCGAAACAAAAACGAAATTGGCGGAGCTGACTTTTCCCGCCATGACGGCATCGGCGTATCCGCTGTGCCGCTGATCCGTAAAGTAATACGGAATCTGAATAGTTGGCAAATTCATAAATTAAAAAAATTAGCGTTAATAATTGAGATTATAATACAGGAATTGGCGCGAGCATAGGCGGGGTTTGTCTTTTTGTCAATGTTTTTTTAAGGAGAGGGGCGGCGGAGCGGGCAGAGGTATACCGGGGCGGAGCGGGCAGCGAGGGGGCAGCGAGGGGCAGATGAGAGAGGTGTGGCGGGCGGGAATAAAAAAAGCTTGCAATCTAAAAAACAATATAGTAAAAAAGATACAGGTGCCGCTTTGGCGACATCTAGCAGGCGGGATACCGCCGGCGGGGGTTTAGCAGCCCTCTACCAGTAGCGGTGCATGGATAGCACCGAGATATAACACATAACCCTGCGCGCGCTATGGCACGGCAAGGTCTTGGTGCGAAAGATTCGGCGGAACGGTTGAATTTTCTGTGCACCGTAGTTATAAATCCCCAATACAGGTTCTTTTGGCAAGTTAGATTCCTGTATATGTCATATTTGTTATGGCCGGGGTAGTTTCGAATAAGGCCGGCCAGTTATGGTCAGCCGAATAAGGGACAGCATTTCTACTGGTATGCTTGCTAATACCCCGGCCACTTCTTTGTGAAGCGGCCGTTTTTATTATGGGCTAAATGAATATGGACGCTGGATATGAACAGAATTATTTTTGCTTTGGCGGCTGCGGGGATATGTTTGGGCAGCTGCACTTCTCTCACTTTTCAGGAAAAACAGGAACTTTCGGCTTTGGAATACCGCGGGATAACGGTTGACCGCGCGCCCGGCGGCTGGCAGCAGCCGGCAAGTCCGCTGGCGGCGGGACTGCTTAACGTGCTCCCGGGCGGCGGCAATTTTTATCTGGCGAGCGGAAATGCCGCCGACTCTTCGCATTGGGTTTATGGTATGGTTAATCTGTTGTTTTGGCCGATTTCCATTTTGTGGGGCGTGCCGGAAGCGACGATTGACGCCGGAAATATCAACAAACGCGAGATGCTGAACTTTTATAAATACGGCAACGGCGGCATTCCGGATTTTCCGGGGCTTGAGGCAGCGGGGCGGAGAACCATGCCGCAGCAGAGGGTAGCGCCGCGGCAGGTTCCGTACCGTACGCAGGAGACGGCGCCGCGACAGGTTCCGTACCGCAACCGGTATCATCAGGCGCCGCGCGGGTATTACAACAATTACCAGACATACGGATATTAAAGCATGCCCGGCTATGGGCTGACGAGGACGCGCCGGCTGGAATAAAAAAAGCCGGCGTTTTATTGCGCCAGCCCGATAAGAAAAAACTAATCCGCAGCAACTAATTCGCGGAGCTCGAGCCGTTACGCCAGCCCGATATGCGGGATATAGCCGCCGAGGTTGATGCCGCTGGCCTTTTTCGCCTGTTCCCAGCGGTCTTCAAAACGGGTGTCGAAAATCAGCTTGGGGTCGCCGGGGACAATCAGCCATTCGTTGTTGAAAATCTCCCATTCCAATTCGCCGCGTTTCCAGACGCAATGCCCCATGGCGATAATCTTTTTGTCGGGGCCTTCGCCGTCGAGGATATCCTGAAGGACGCCGAACGAACTGGAAATCGCGATTTCGCCCTGAACGCGGGCGTGCGGGTCGCTGTAAAAATACCCGTCGCTCGGAAACAGCACAAAGCCGTTGGCGGGGTTGACCGGGCCGCCCTGATAGAGGTCTTCGTAAACGCCGCGCACGTCTTTTTCGCCGCCGTCTTCATGGTTGCGGCATTCAACAACAGCCGAGCCGAAGAGGAGCTTGTTTATCATTATTCCTTTGACGCTTTCGGGCGAACTGTCAGTAATATAGATGACCGACTCTTTATACAGGTCGTTCTTGCCGGAGCCGATGTAAACGAGGCATTTGCCGGTCAGGGTGCTGTCGTCGGCGACGCGTTGTCCGCCGGATTTGGCGGCAAAACGGTTTTGAGTGCCGGCGTTGTTGCTTCTGGCGCTCAGGCGGGGGTTGTTGGTGCCGGCGTTGTTGTTTCTGGCGTTCGGACGGGGGGTGTTGGTACCGGTTCCGTTGTTTTTTGCGCTCAGGCGGGAGCCGTCGGCAGTGCGTTGCCCGCCAAAACTTCCGCGGCGGCGGTTTTCGGCTGCGGGCGCTTTGCGGCGGGATTTGGATTTCGGTGCCTGCCGCTGCCCCCATTCCTCAAACATAAAAGATTCATCAAAATCGTCCAATTCTTCCAGTATTTCAAACCGTCTCTTTCTGTCCTTCATCGTAATATGTGTCTTTCGTAAAAAAGTTTGTTGCTTTTTGGCTGGTCTGATATAATATCTTTTCATAGCTTAATATTGTTTTTAAATCAACAGTAAAATTTTATGAAAAGGTTTGTTTGTTATATAGGGTGCGCGGCGCTGGTTTTCAAGCTGATGTACGGGGCAGCCTGGGCTGCCGGGGCGACGGCGGGAGATACGGCAGCGCCGGAAAACGGCGGTGCGGCGGTGTCGGCGGTTCGGGATACGGTTTCGGGGACGGCTGCTGCGGCGGTGTCGGCGGGGACGGCTACTGCGGTCGGCGGCGAGAGCATTGTCTACCGGGTGCGCGACTTGACCGCGGCGGCAAGCGGCGGTGATGCGGGCAGCGGCGAAATGGGCAGCGGCGATACGGGCAGTGAGGGCGAAACGCCGGAGCCGATTATCCGGAGCGACAACGAACTGGCCAAACTGGCGCTGCTGCCGTTTATTGTCGACAAGGTTTTTGCAGGGGAGGCGCTTGACGGCGATTTAACCGGGTTTTTGAGCCGGGTATATCCGACGGCGGGCGAAGGAACGCTGAAAACGCTGGAAAGCGGAATCCGCTTTTTCGTCAGCTGGAAGCGCAAATACGACTATGCGGTGGCACGGCTGAAACATAATATCAAGGCGGCGGGCATTTTGCCGAAAGATGCGCCGATTGTGGCAGAGGACGGAGAATTTGCGCCGGAAGAGACAGACCTGTGCAAGCAGTCGGCGGCGGGGGAATATCAGGTGCGGTACCGTCCGTACAAGTATCTGGAATATGATCCCGGCGCATTGGGCGAGCCGGTGCGGCGGCGCGACAAGAACTATATCTCGCCGGAAGACCTGAATACCGACGAAATGGTGCTGGCACTGCTGGAGCTGGATTTCGGCGGGTTCTGGCGCGCGCTGCGGAAGATGCCTTCATACAGCGACGGTGCGGGCGAAAAGCCGGTGGAAGCCGGCGGCGGCGTTAAGGCGAGGCTGCTGCTGGATACGGCGCGTCCGGGCGATAAGGAAACCATCCGCGGCGTGGCGGAAATTTATGTGCCGGACGGGATGTATGTCAGCGGCGATTTGCTTAATCCGGAAAACCGGGCGGCTTTTGTGCTGCGCGAGGACGGCGGCAGCGATGGCAGCGCCACGGGCAGTACCAGCGTCACGGGCAACATGGGCAGTACCGGCGGCACGGGCAATATGGGCAGCCGCAACATCAAATCTTTCCGCATGTATGCGCCGCTGGCGAACGGCGTGGAAAAGGGCGGGGTGGCCAGGCGCGTGCTTACCGGGCATATCCGTTTTCCGCTGGAGTTTACGCGGGCGGATACGGGGAAGGCGATGCATATTGCCGGGGATTTGCATTTCAAACTCTGCACGGCGGACGGAACCTGTCAGGCGGCGGCGACACATCACGGGCTGACGCTCCGGGCTTCGGACAAAGCGGAAGATTCCATACATTACAACTACGTTACGCAGGGGTTTGCGCATCTGCCGCCGGCAGAGAGCCGGCACGCGCGGGCGGAGAAGCTGGTTTATGACCGGGAAAAGGGAACGCTGACGGCGACGTTTGCCCTGTCGCGCAGGGTGAGCAATATGGCGGCAATGGCGGAAGACGCGGCCGGGACGAATTTTGTCAATCCCCGTTACGAGCTTGGCGACGGCTATGCCCGCGTTACATTTGACGTGCGGGCAGGAAAACGGGCGGGAGAAAAGGCGGGAAAACGGGCAGGAAAACAGGTGGGAGAAAAGGGGCGCAGCGCATTTGACGCACGGTCGGGCAGCGGAGAAAATGCGGGATACGGCGCGGCAGAGGCTGCTGTTACGGGCGGCAGCGTTGCGGACGGCACCGGGAGGGATACGGAGCTGCCGTTGCAGGAGGTTGCGCTCAGCGCGTCGTTTGATGACAGCGAGGTGCTGCGGACGGTTATGACAGTGGCAGCGGTGCCAGCGGCACAGGCAACAGTGGCAGTGGTCGCACCACGAGCAACGGAGACAGCGGCGGGAGAAGGTATCCGGGGGCGTAAGGCGCCGGGGACGGTTACTGAAATGACGGTCGTACCCCGGGCAGTGCCAGCGGCACGGGCAACAGTGGGCACTTTGTTTGCCTACGGGCTGCTGCTGAACCTGATGCCGGGAATTTTCGGCTTGTTCCTGCGGTTGGCAAGGCAGCTGCGGGAGAGGGCGGAACGGCGGCGTATTTTCTGCCGGTATGCGGCGGGGGCAGCGCTGGGACTGGCACTGCTGGGCATCGGATACCGGGGGGCATATTTCGGCGCGCTGTATTATAACCCGTGGCTGGCGGCGGGAGCGGCGGCGGTGATTTTGCCGCTGTGGGCGGAAGCGCTCGGATATATGGATTTTGCTTTGTTCCGTCCGTTGAAAAAAATATTCAGGCGCGGCTGGCTGGCCGGGCTGTTTACGGTTCTGCTGGCGGCGGCGTTTCCGACGGTGCTGAAAGCGGAGGCACTGAGCGGGCTGTTTGCGGGCGGCGCGGAAATATGGAGCGGCGCGGCGGAGGGGAGTTTTGCCGCGGGTGCGGAATTTTTGAGAGGCACGGCGGGAAGTTTGGTACAGGCGGCGGGCGGTGTCTGGCTGGCGCCGGCATGGGCGGAGCTGACGGCGGGGCTGGGGGGCATCTGGCTTGGAATTACGGTGCTGCCGCTGGCGGTGCTGACAGCGGCGGAGCTGCGGGGGCAGAGAGCTGCGGCCTGGCTGCGGGTGCCGGTGCTGCGGCGGTTTAATGCTTTTTATACCGGCGTATACGCGGCGGGGCTGCTTTGGCTGACGGCCGGTTGTTTCGGCGGCGCGGCGGCGCTGGGGCTGGCGGCCGGGCTGGTACTGCTGTTTGTGTTGTGGTATGCTTTTCCGCAGGCAGTGGCAGAAACAATTAAGCATACGCGTTCGGAAAAGAGAAGCTTGGAGCTGTTTAACCGGGTGCAGCGGCATTGGCTGTTTGCGGCGGCCGTGTGGTATCTGCTGGCGGCAGGCGGATTGGCGCTGGCCGGAGCGGGGGCGGGTACCGGAAAGGGCATCGGCATGGCAGAGAAGGGCGGGACAGGCATCGGCATGGCTGAGAACAGCGGGACGGACGTCGATATGGCTGAGAACAGCGAGACGGGCGTCGGTATGGCTGAGAAGGGCAGCGCGGCGGTGCCGGTACTGGTGAGCATTGAAGCGCCGTATTCGCCGCTGTCGGTATATAACCGTCTGGCGTTACGGGAGCTGCAGAAGGCGGGGCTGCGCGTGGTGCGGATTAATGCCGGGGAAATGAATGTTCCGGGGGCGGCCTGGCCGTGGTTTGCCGCATACGGGAAGTTTTATGCTCCGCTCACAGTCCTGTTTACAGATCGGCATAAGAACGGCATGGTGCTGCCGGAGCGGCTGGACCGGGTGGATTTTGACAAGGCGCTGGCCGGCTGGCGGGAATGAAAAAAAGCGGAAGCCGGGACAGCCCGGGAGGTACCCGGGGCCGGAGATGACGGTGCACAGGCACCCGGGGACGGAGATGGAGATAACGGTGCACAGGCAACTGGCGGCGAGAAAACAATTTTAACGAAAGGACGACGACTATGGGAACAGAACTGAATACAAACGTACCGGCGGGGATGCGGCTGACGGTGGCGATTATCGGCAACCGCAACGCGGGAAAGTCGACGCTTTTGAACCGTATCGTCGGGCAGGAGGTGTCGATTGTTTCCGACGAACCGGGGACGACGACCGACGCGGTGGCGAAAGCGTATGAGCTGATACCGGTCGGGCCGGTCAGCTTTTATGACACGGCGGGGCTGGACGACGAAGGCGAGCTCGGGCGGCAGCGCGTGCAGGCGGCAAAGAAAATCCTGCGCCGCGCGGATATGGTACTGTTGGTTATCGGCAGGGACGGCCTTACGAAAGAAAACGAAACACAGCTTTCCAAATTGGCGGAGAAGCGCATTCCGTTTATTCCGGTTTTTAATTTCTGCGACGAGCGGCAGCTTGGCAAATTTGACCGGGCGGTGATGCAGCTTTATGACGGGGTGGCAGTTTCGGCAAAGACCGGCGAGGGCATCGACGCGTTGAAACGGCGTATGGCCGAGGTGCTGGAACCGCTGGCGCACGAGCCGCCGCTGGCAGCGGACCTGATTAAGCCGAAAGACCTGGTGATGCTGGTGGTGCCGATTGACCTGGCGGCGCCGAAAGGGCGGCTGATACTGCCGCAGGTGCAGGTTTTGCGCGAAGTGCTGGATGCCGGAGCGATGGCGCTGACGGTTAAGGAAAGCGAAGTTACGGATATGCTGCGGGGGCTGGCGGCAAAACCGGCGCTGGTCATTACCGACAGCCAGGCGGTCAGGGAAGTGGCGGCTGCGGTGCCGGAAGACATCAGGCTGACGACGTTTTCGACCCTGTTTGCGCGCTATAAAGGCGATTTCGCGGCGCAGCTGGCAGGCGCGGCAGCGATTGACACGCTCAAAGACGGTGACAGGGTGCTGATTGCGGAAGGGTGTTCGCACCATGTTACCTGCGACGATATCGGGCGGGTCAAAATTCCGAACTGGATGAAGAAATATACCGGCAGGGAACTGAAGTTCGAGTGGACGCAGGGCGCGGATTTTCCCGATAATCTGGAAGATTACGCGCTGGTGGTGCACTGCGGCGGCTGTATGCTGAACCGCGCGGAAGTGCGGCGGCGGATTAACGAATGCGCACGGCAGGGCGTTAAGGTTACCAACTACGGCATCGTGATTTCCAAAATGCAGGGCGTGCTGGAACGCGTGGTTAAAGGGATTGCCGATGCCGGCGCCACGGGCAGTGTCAGCGACACGGGCAGTATCAGCGATACGGGCAGTATCAGCGATACGGGCGAAGAGGGCGACTAGAGCAGCGCACGGGTATGGCGGTGTGCGGCGGGAAGCGGTATTTGCCGCGCATAAAAAATGCCGGGGCGCGAGGGCGTTCCGGCATTGCCGCATCGGCGGCGGAAAGGCGGGGATTAAGCCCGGTCAAGGCTAGTCCCGGCTGTCCTTATATTCCGCGTAGCGTTTAACGAGCGTACGGATTTTGGCGGCGTCTTCCGGAACCATCGCGTAAAGCGGGATGGAAAACGGCGTGAACACGTTATGCCGGCACAGGTGCTGCATAAACGTCAGACGGTATTCGGCGCCGGGAACGAGATGCAGGGCGATTATCGGGCGGCGGGTCAGCCAGCCGGTATATTTTTCTTCGGCCAGTGCGACGTCGCTCCATTTCAGGAAAGCGTTGTGGTCGATTTTTATCCCTTCGTTGGTTACGACGGCCAGCTTCTGCGGGAATATCAGCACGAAGACGACCGAGGCGAGAGCCGCGAGCGACAGCGCCATGACCACAGTCATAAAGACGACCAGCGCCCAGCTTGTGAACAGTCCGGCACAAAGCATACAGCGGGTCAGAACCCAAACCAGGCAGGCAATGGCGGCGTAAACCACCGTAAGCAGGATTATCTGGCGGCGTTCGTAATAGAAGACTTCTTCTTCCGCGGAGTGGAGAATCTGTTTCAGTTTCTGTTTGATTTCGCGGGCGGCCTTTTTAGCGGCGGCAGTGGTGGCCTGCCTGATGCCGGCTGCGGCGGCTTTGGCGCCGACGGGCAGCTTTTTGACACGGGCAGACATTGTATCGGCGGGAGCTGTGGCGGCATCCGCAGCGGGGGCTGCATTTGCAGTTTTCGGGAATGCGCCGTTAAGCGCGGCGGCTTCCGCTTCCGCCCGGCGGGCAGCCTTTTTGGCCTTGGTCATCGCTTTTAGCGCCTTACGTGCTTTTGCCGTTGCTTTGAGGGCTTTTCTGGCAGCTTTCTGCGCTTCGGTCTCGGCGGCTTTTTCCACGGTTTTCAGCGTTGCTTCCAACGTGCGTTCGACGATTTTTTTCGGCGCGGCTTTGGCTGCGGCGGGAAGCTTTTTGATTTTTTCGCGAACCGGGGCTCTGGACGCCGGGACGGGCGCGGCATTGCCGGCAGCCGGGGAAAGCGCGTCGGACGAGCTCTCGGGGGGCAGCTGGGCTGCTGCTAAAGTTTCGATTTCGGCAGCGTTTTCCGCTACCGAAATCGAGGTTGCGGCGTGTGAGTGGGCTGCCGCCGGAATTGGGGCAGGGCGCGCGGGGGCTTTTTTCGGCGCTTTTTTCAACGCTGCTTTGGGTGCCTTGGGGGCAGCGGGTTTCTTTTTAACGGGTTTTGCCATTTTTGTCATCCTTTCAAAAAACAGATTTGCCGTTATGATAGCACGGAGAGGGTTAATGCCGGGTTAACGCGCGGTTCAGACGGAGGGGCGGGGGGAATGGCGCAGGCGGGGAAAATGCGGTTGCGGAATTTATTTGGTCGTTTTTTTTCATATACTTTAGGATATGTTATTTGTCAATTTTTTCTTTAAAATATAAACAGTTAAAAAAATTAACCGGGGAAGAAAACTGCTGAATTAAAACGACCGTTTAAAATCCTCAACCACCGTCTATCTTTTTTGGGATTAAAACTCTTGATTTTCCTCAAAGAAGCAGATGATGAAACCGCTGAAATTAAACGTCGTTTTACTATACGCAACAGGAACTTAAGGAAGGAAAATCGCATGAGCAGAAAGATTGGTTTGGCATTAATGGTCGCGGCCGGTTTGCCGGTATGTGCGGCGCGGGCGGCAGAGGTTAGCAGCGGTGCGGAGTTTGCCGCGGTGCTGGCGGGCGGAGAAAGCGAGATTGCGCTGACGCGGGATATTATGCTGGCCTCCGGCATCGGAACACAAACGGCGGAGAATATGGCGCTTGACGGCAACGGGCATTCGCTTACAGGCAATAATGATTTAGACAGCCTTTCTATCGCCAAAGGCAAAACGTTCAGCGCGGCAAATGTCGGCGGAAAATATACGGTCAGCGATACCGCACCGGCGGACGGCAGCATTTATGCCGAATTTACGGATACGGACGGCCAAAAGAAATATGCGGTTTCCGCAGGCGGATTTGAACGGCTGCTTGGGAGCGGTGTTGCCTCCACGGGCGTGTTGTCAAACAAGGGAATGCTTGAGGTTGCGGACAGCGCTTTTGTCGGCAATCAGGTCGGATACGGCGGCGCCGGCGTGCATAATGCGGGGCTGGTAACAAAGCTCAATGCCGACTTTCTTAAAAACGAAGGGTCTTGGGGTGCGGCGCTGTATAATGCCGGCGTCATCACCGTGTTTGAGGGGGATTTTATCGGCAACACGGCAGAATATTATGGCGGCGCGGTGTTTAATATGGGCGAAATCGGGACGATGGGCGGCTTTTATGCCGGCAATACGGCGACACCATACGGCGGCGCGTTGTTTAACGGGAAAGACGCAATCGGAAACATCGGCACGATAGAAAAAATTACCGGCATTTTCAGCGGCAACAACGCCAAATACGGCAGCGCGATTTTTAATGACGGCGAGGTCGGAGCGGTTGCGGGCGCCGGGTTCTATTATAACGGGCTTGAGAGCGGCTATATGGGCGGCGCCATTTATAACAGCGGAACGATGGATATCCGCTCAAGCGAGTTTGCCGGCAATGCAAGCAGCTACGGCGGGGCGGTCGCCAGCTATGGCACCGGAGAAATTGCGGACAGCGTTTTCAGGGCTAACCGGGCCGCGCAGGGCGGCGCCATATACAGCAACGGCGGCGGCAATATCGCAAACAGCGTTTTTGAGGGCAACGAAGCCAATTCCGGCGGCGCGATATATAACCGGACGGAGGGGCTGGTGGTAACCAACTCGTCGTTTACAGACAATACGGCGGCCGGTTACGGCGGAGCCTTGTATGTGCGCGCAGGAATGACCATCCGGGCGGACGGCGATACGGCGGCGTTTTCGGGCAATACGGCTAACGGCGAAAGCAACGCGGCGTATGTCATGGCCGGGCAGACGCTGACGCTGGAAACCCTTAACGGCGGCAATATCGTGTCTGACGACGGCTTTACGGGCAGCGAAGACGGCTGGACGCTGGTTCTGTCCGGTGATGACAACGGGGAAATTACCTTAAACGGGGAGATTAAAAACGCAGAGATTGTCAGCGGAATTGCCAAAGGAAACGGTTTGACAGGTGTTGCCGATGCAGCTGTTACCAATATTGCCGGCGGAAACCTTATCGGCAACGGAACGAACTCGCTTGCCATGAATGGCGGTTTGGTGAATATTCAGTCGCTGGGGTTTGAGCGGCTGCAGTTGAAAAATCTGGCTCTGAACGGAGGCAAGCTGGATATTTACAATGTGAATGCGGATTTGGAAAACGTGAAAATGGGCGAGATGAGCGCCGAAGAGGTTTCGGGCGATTTGGCGCTGGTGGAGGTCAAGTCGCTGGACGTTTTGTCGGACGGCGAGGCGGAAACGACGCACGTTATGTTTGCCGATAACAATATTTTGGCGGGACAGGTGGCTTCGCAAATTGCCGAGAGCGCCGGTCCGGTTTACAATTATGACGTCGAATATCTGCCCGAGAACGGAGAATTTACGTTTACGCGGCGGGAACGGAAAGACAAATTCAATCCGGAAGTTTTGGAATCCGGCATGGCGGTTGTTGCGTCTATCGGCGTGCTGAACGATGAAATTTACAGCCGGGTGCTTGCAGACGCAGACCGGACGGCGTTTCGCAAGGGCGCGGCAGAGGCCGGAGGCGGCGCGTGGGTCAAGCCGTTTGCCTCGTCTGACGATTTGGAGTTTAAGAATTATCACGGCGCGGACGCGCGGTTTAACGGCGTGATAGCCGGTGCGGACAGCCGCGTCAAAACATACGGCAACGGCGTGGCGGCGGTTTATTCGGCATACGGGGCATATGCAGACGGCGAGGCCGAGTTTGCCGCCGGAAAGATTGAACAGAATGTCTGGTATCTGGGAGCCGGGGCGAATTTCTATAAAGGCAGCGCCTTTTGGGGAATTACCGCGAATGCCGGATATGCCCGCAAAAAAGCCAATGATTTTGACAAGAACGGCAAGTTTGACGCCTGGCTCGGCGGTATCGGCGCCAAATTCGGATATAATTGCGTCTTGGGCAATGGGTGGACGGTGCAGCCGAACTTCTATGCCACATACACTTATGCCGATGCCGAAGATTATACGACCGGCAAAAATGCGGAAGTCGCGTTTGACGGACTGTCAATGTACGAGCTGGCGCCGGGGCTGAAGATTGAAAAGGCGTTTAATGACGAGCTGCAGGTTTATGCCAAAGGGCGGTATGTCTATACCGGAACCGGACTTCAGCACGTTACCGCGAACGGCGTTCACCTTCCGGATATGGAAATTGAGCCTTATGCCGAATACGGCCTGGGTTTTGAGAGCAGCAACGGCGACGCTTCGCTCTTTGCCGAGGTGATGCGCCGGGACGGCGGGCGTACAGGCTGGAACGGGCTTGCCGGGCTGAAAATCAATTTCTGACGTTGTGCAGGATTGTGTTTAACGCCGTGTTTCGGGAGGGGGCGGGCACGGCGTTTTTGCGGTCGGGAAACTGCCGGCCGGGTTGGCGGGCACTTTTGATGTGGCACTGGCGGGCGATATGGTGCGGGCGGCGGATATGGTGCGGGCGGTGGATATGGTGCGGGCGGCGGTGTGGCTCGTTG
>OGHC01000252.1_pt1 | contig 47464 bp, 47 predicted proteins | sample 1571381 | NCBI WGS metagenome assembly OGHC01 (sample SAMEA2581945, study PRJEB24529) | metagenome | biome: Human gut stool | place: China | collected 2011 | reverse complement strand
AGTTTTATCGTATCTGTTGCCGTCATCTGCATTTTATATATTCTCCATAATCTGCTCAAAATGTTTTACCATCTGATTGTGCGGCGGCGGTTTTGGATTACGACTTTTCGCATCAGTCCCCGGACGCTGGTCAAAAGCGAAGTATGGTTCGGCATTATCCTGACGCCAGTATTGTATCTGTTCGGGGCCTTGGTGCTGCTGGCGGTATGGGGCGTATCGGTCGATATTCTGGTGGCGCGGACCAAAGGTTTCCTTACCGGTTTCAACATCGGCGAAGTTCATGTATCCATTACGTCAATTATTCTCGGGCTGGTCAGTTTCTGGGTGGCAATGCTGCTGGTCAAAATGCTGAAGAGCAGCTTGCAGGACGGCAGCTTAAGCCGGCTGGACTTTGACGAGGGGATGAAAAGTTCCATTATTTCGGGAATCGGCTTTTTCGGATTTATCCTTTCCGTCATCCTCGGCATTGCCGTTGCAGGCGGAAGCTTCAAAAGCCTGGCATTGATGGCCGGAGCGCTGTCTTTCGGCGCCGGTTTAGGTCTGCAAAACGTCGTCAGCAATCTGGTTGCCGGCATTACCATTTTGTTTGAACGACCGATAAAGCTCGGCGATTTGGTCGTCATCAACGGTTATGAAGGCGTGGTCAAACAAATCAGCATGCGCTCGACGACTCTGGAAACGGGCAACAAATCCAACGTTATCATCCCAAACTCTGCCATTATCGCCGGCAGTGTTGTTAACAAGACCTACGACAACAGAATGGCACGAGTGGACATCAATGTCGGGGTGGACTATGACAGCGATATCGATAAGGTTAAGAAAATCCTGCTCCGAATCGCCGGAGAAGACGAAGAGGTTTTGAGCAATCCGGCTCCGGCGCTGTCTTTTCTCGACTTTGGCGACAGCAGTCTGAACTTCCAGCTTAACTGCTACACGGCAAACATAGCCAACAGCAGCGGCATATCTTTCCGTATACGCGAAAAGATTATCAATGAATTCCGAAAAGAAGGGATTAATATCCCGTTTCCGCAGCGGGTGGTGCGTTCGCTGGAAGAAAGTGCCGCCGACTGACCGAAGAAACGGCCTCTGACTGACCGAAGAAACGGCCTCTGACTGACCGAAGAAACGGTCTCTGACTAACCGAAAAAACTATCTCGGACTGACAAAGAGGCTATCTCTGACTGCCCTAAAACGTTCCATGATATCTCCCCTTGCATTTTATCTCACATTAACCTATTGAAATATATATTTTTTATTTAAAAGCAAAAAAAATAAAAAAAATTATTTTGCCTTAAGCGTTTCTTAAGATTAGAATGCAGAATAAAAGATGTTCTGATAAACAACCTTTATTTAACAACTTTTATTTAGGAGAAAAACGATGAATAAGATTTTAGCTGTTTCCGCGATGGTTTTGACTTTTGCCGTGGCTTCGCAGGCCAATGCACAGGGATTTGGCGGCGGTTTTCAGGGACCGACAATTTCTTCCTCGACGGTTGCCGAAGCGCTGAAGATGAATGACGACACGCCGGTTGTTCTGGTAGGAAAGATTGAGAAAAACCTCGGTAACGAAAAATATCAGTTCAGCGACAAAACCGGTTCCATCGTCGTCGAAATTGATGATGAAGATTGGAGAGGACAGGTTGTCAAACCGGAAAATACGGTTGAAATCCGCGGTGAAATCGACAAAGAGCTGCTGGGAACGCCAGAAGTCGATGTTGACGTTATCATTTTGAAATAATTAACTGAAACGGCCTGATATGCGTATTCTTCTGATTGAAGACGACAGCCTTATCGGCGACGGGATAAAAGTCGGGCTTTCCAAGCTCGGCTTTACCGTCGACTGGTTTGACGACGGCACGGACGGAAAAGAAGCCCTGTTGCAAACGCCGTATGATGCAGTAGTGCTTGATTTGGGACTTCCGGGCATTGACGGCCTTTCCATCCTGCGCGCCTGGCGGGATGCCGGACTTGATACGCCGGTTCTGATTTTAACTGCCCGCGGCGACGTGGATGAACGGATTAAAGGACTGAACAGCGGCGCAGACGATTATCTCGGCAAGCCTTTTGCCCTTAAAGAAGTACAAGCGCGGCTGAACGCCCTTATCCGACGGCGGTGCGGCGTGGCGAAACCGCTTATCCGCTTCCGCGACATTACGTTCAACCCCGAAACCAAAGGCGTTCTCCTGAACGGCGAAAAGGTAATCCTCTCGCCGCGGGAAACGGCGCTTTTGGAACTTCTGTTGTTAAACAAAAACAAAGTCTTGTCCAAAGAAGCCATTGAAAACAAACTCTATTCATGGGATGAAGACGTTGCCAGCAATGCCGTAGAAGTGCACATTCACCATCTGCGGAAAAAACTCGGCAAAGACATTGTCAAAACCATCAACAAAATCGGATATACGCTGGAAGACTAACCTTTTCCGCCGGAGTAAACAAAATGGCCCGAACAGATACAATCGATAAAAGAGCAAAAAAAGCAAAGACATCCGCTTCTGCCGGCCAACGGAAGGGCAAGTTTGCCGCCGCAGCATTTCGGATGAAAAAAGAAGCTGCGGCGTTTTGGCAAAAGTTCAACGGCGAGGCGATGAAATTCAGCCTCAGTTTCCGGCTGATGATTTTTTTTGCATTGGTTTCGGGCGTTGTATGGGGAATTGCCGGCTATATCTCCTATAAAGAAACCCGGGAAAGCATTGATGAATTTTTCGACACTTATCAAATGGCGTTGGGACGACAGCTGGCAGCAGCGGACTGGAGCGGAGTTTCGCTGAAAACGCAGAAAGCGACGGATAAGCTGATAAAAGGCATTGAAAACGCCGATGATGATGACGATGCGGTCGGTTTTGCCATTTTCTCGCCGCAGGGCGAAATGATTTTTCACGACAACGAAAACGGCAAATATTTTACCGCGGCGGAAGCAGCCGGAAGCTTTGCCAACGAACGGATAGGCGAAGACCGGGACAAATGGCGCATGGTGCGCCTGAAATCGGCAGACGGAAAATTTATCATTGCCGTTGGCCAGGAGCTGGAATACCGCGAAGATCTGGCAATGGATATTCTTGAAGAATTTATGCTGCCCTGGCTGGCCGGCTTTATCGTTCTGCTGTTGGCAATTTCCGGATTGACTTTCATTGAATTCCGCCCGTTAAAAAAACTGGCCAGCGAAATTGAAAGCCGCCCGGCGGACGATTTCTCCCCGCTCAACGCAGAAAAAGCGCCAACGGAAATCAAACCGCTGCTGAAGGCGATGAACCGGATGTTTGCCAAAATAGAGGCTCTGCTGGCACGGGAACGCAGTTTTATCTCAGATTCAGCACACGAACTGCGCACACCGCTGACTGCGCTCAAAATCCAGCTTGAAATAGCCGAAATGTCCGGCGACGACAGCCAGATGCGGACGCAGGCTCTAGCCAAACTTTCACTGGGGATTGAACGGGCGGAACATCTGGTCGAGCAGTTGCTTGCCCTGTCGCGTCTGGAAGCCGACAACGGGCATTATGACAATACAGAGCTTTTGGACTGGAAAGATATCAGCGCCGCTTTGTTCGACAATTATGCCGAAGCGGCAAAGAAGAAAAACATAACCTTATCGTCTTATATCGGCGCAACTTCACCGATTGTGCGAGGAAACCACGTTCTTGCCGCTTTGCTGCTGCGCAACCTGCTCGACAATGCCGTCAAATACAGCCCTAACGGAGCAAAGATTACCGCAACGGTTGACAATGAAGAGATTGCGGTCGTCAACTCCGGAACCATCGTCGACGAGGCGGTACTGGCGCGACTGAGCGAACGCTTTTTCCGACCGGCCGGGCAAAAAGAAACCGGCAGCGGCCTCGGGCTGGCGATTGTCAAACGCATTGCAGGACTTTATGGCTGCAACCTTGATTTTGCCAATACAGACGACGGTTTTAAAGCCGCCGTGAGAAAAAACTAGCCCAGACGGCTGAGCGGGGTCAATATTTTAGCGCAACACCGGTTATGAATGCATATCCGCGGTTGTTTTCGGAACTTTGGCGCTCGGGTCCTTTGGAATTGAGATATCCGTTTATCCAATACAATTCGATATATTCATTATAAGCAAACCGGTTGGACTGCACCCAAAGGTCATCCCGATGGCGCGTGTTTTCCGCTTCGGTATGCAAATAAGCGATATTCGTCTTAAATCTGCCGAAATCGTACCCCAGGCTGATGTCCCATGCCTGCCCTTCGCGGTAGTTGTCAAAGTATGCAGGCAGCCCAAACCCGGCAGCAGCCGTCGCAACAGGATTTTTATTCCCGTCCACCCAGGCCTTTTTATAGGAAAAGCCGATGTCAAACCCGGCATATTCCCAGCGAGCGCCTGCCGTCCATTCATTATCGGTGCGGTTAAAAATTCCGTATGCCACAGATGTGTATAATTTCCCGGCGCCGAGTTTCCACCGGCTGCGGGCTCCCGCCGTATAGCCGTCTTCCGGCTTTTCGTAATCAACATAACGGCTGACCATACCGCGGCGCGACGCATTGTCCGGCGTATAGCTGAAACCGAATGTCGTATTGCCGATTTCCGGCGTAAAATAACTGATTTTAAATGCCCGGCCGTCATCCATTATCGCCGTCGATTTCGGCGTGGCGAATTTTACCTGCTTACGGCCGTTTTTCCAATTCGCGCTGCTTAAAAAATAGGTCAGATTGCTGTCCCGTATCCCCAGCCAGGTAATATCATGCGCGCCGGTATGCAGCAAAAGCGCGGCATTATAGGTATAACCGGCGGTCAATTTTCCGAAACGGTCATCCTCGCCCAACAAATACGGGAAAAAACGCCAGTCCCCGTCGGGGTAATTTTTGTCATGTTGGCGGTCGACAACGGTATAATCCGCATGAATACCGACACGGCTGCCTGAAACTGCGCGGTAAGCGCCTTCAAATTTGCCGTCGGCACGAAAAACCGCTCGATTGGGCATATTGTCCATATTATTGCCGCGGCGCGTTTCCATTATGCCGAAATATTCCCCGGCCATTCCCGAGCCGGAAAATTCAAAACTGCCGGCAAAAGCGGCATCGGTAAATCCTATGGCACTGCCAAAAAGCAGTAAAAGCTTGTTCATTCGTTTCCAGTTCCGTTAGTTCGGATTTTATATAGCGTAACAGTACTTAAATTTGTCTTAAAAATTTCCCCTAAAACCCGACACGATCTCCAAACGAAATATTCTGAAATGTTTTTTGTGCAAGACACTTTCATTTTTCGTTTGACTTCGGCACCTTTGGCATTATTCTTAAGCTGTTCCCGGTGCTTGCAGGGCTTATAAGCAGGGAACGGATAAAAACTGAGCCGGTTTGATGAGATTTTAAGACAGACGAAGTCTATTTAAATTTTCGTTGGCGGCTCCTTGTAAAGGAGTTTTTTTAATGTCTGAATATAAATACCAACACGGTTTGAGCATTATGCGGGCGCAGCCCTTCCATATCGGCCATCAAAAGCTGGTTGACCGGATGCTTAAGGAATGCGAACGCGTTACCATCGTCCTCGGTTCCATTCAGGAACAGGGTACGGCGCGCAATCCCCTAAACTACACCACACGCAAAAAGATGATTCAAAACATTTACCGCTCCCGTCCGGAATACGAACGGCTGAAAATCATCGGGCTGTTTGACATCAACAACCCGGCGGAATGGGGCGAGTATGTTCTTGATTTTATCGCCGAGAGTTTTCCAGACCTGCCGCGGCCGGATGCGTACTATGCCGGTTCCAGCTACGACGCGCACTGGTTTCGGGAATGTTTTCAAAACATTGAGCTTGAAGACAGGACCGACCCGGATTTTCCGTTCGTTACAGGAACGATGGTACGGGATATGATAAAGTTCGGCGATGCGCGCTGGAAAAACTTTATCGCGCCGGAAAACCACCACCTGATTGAGGAGTATTTTAACAAAAAGAAAGGGATTATATAACGAAACCAGCGGACGGCGGGCAGATTTACGGCATTGTTCCGTTTTACGGCCTTGTCCCGTTCATAACGCGCCGAAAAACAGCCTTTGCGGCTGCCGCATTTTACATAAGCGCCTGCGTCTTCTGAAGGGCTTATAGAAGACAGGCGGTTCCTAACCCGAATAAGCCTGAAGGGAATTTAAAATGAATAACCGTATTTTGATGCGGATAGATTTTCAGAACGATTTTGTTCATCCGCACGGGGCGTTGAGCATCAACTCCCCCGAACTGATTGAACGGCAGCAAAAGTTTGCCGACAGCCTGTTTCCGACAAGTTTTGATAAAATTATAGACACTTACGACACCCATTTTGCCGAAACGTACGGCGAAACGTCTGAAGCGGCGAATTTTCCCCTGCACTGCGTTTTCGGAAGCTGGGGCTGGCAACAGGCGGCACCGTTCAAACCGGAACTCGGCGTTACCAAAATGTACAAATCTACCACCAACATCTGGAACGAAGCCCATGCTTACCGCGATTTGGCGGCAAACTGGGCTGACAAAGAGGTCTATCTCTGCGGCGTGTTAAGCGACATCTGCGTTTTACAGGCAATGCACGGCCTTTTAAAACGCGGCGCGAACGTTGTCATTCTTGAAGACTTGTGCCAGGGGATTAAGCGGCAGACGGGAGAAATCCTGCGCGATGACAAATACCTGCCGTTTATTGAACAGGGAAAGCTTAAGAGCATCACCTCGGCGCAGTTTTTTCGCGCCGCCCTTTTAGACAAGAAAATCCAGCACAATTTAGTCAACAGAAGTTTCGGAGAATAGCCATGAACAATACATATACGATGAAAACCAGACCCAATATTCTGGAAACCGGCACGCCGCTGTTTTGCGACCTTTATCATCTAACGATGGCTCAGGCATGGTTTTTGGACGGCAAGGCAGAAGATTACAAGGTTTCGGAAGCCTTTTTCCGCAAATGCCCGTTCGGCGGCAGCTACCTGATGACGGCCGGGCTCGGCGAATTTATGCAATGGCTGGAAAGGTGGCGTTTCAGCAAAGAAGATATAGAATCGCTCAAAAACGACCGTAACGAAGACGGCAGCCGGATATTTAACGATGAATTTCTGCAATTTCTGGAGGGACAGGAATTAAAAGTAACCATTCGCGCAGTACCGGAAGGCGAACTGGTGTTCCCGAACGAACCGGTCTATTCGGTATCTGGGCCGAACTGGCAGGTTGAACTCGCAGAAGCCGCACTTTTGAACATCTTTAACGCTCAGAGCCTGATTGCAACCAAAGCGTCGCGCATGGCTTACGCCGCAAACCTTGACGGCAAAAAACGCCCGCTGTTGGAATTCGGCGTGCGGCGCGGACACGAGCTCGGCGGCTTTTCGGAAACGCGGGCGGCGTTCATCGGCGGTGCGGCGGGAACTTCCAACAAAGCAGCGGCAAAGCACTACGGTATCCGGGCGGCGGGAACGATGGCACACTCCTTTGTGATGAGCTATGAGCGGGAAGTTGACGCGTTTAAGGCCTTTATGCGCGGCAATCCGCACAATACGACGCTGCTCGTTGACACATACGATACGCGCGAGGGAATTAAAAATGCCATCCGGGCAGCAAAGGAAACCGGAATTAAGCTCATGGGCATACGCATTGACTCCGGCGATCTCGCCTACTGGGGCAATGAGGCCAGGCGCTTACTATGCGAGGCGGGAATGCCGGAGGTCAGGCTGGCGGCTTCCAACGACCTTGACGAATATCTGATTGAAAACCTCATTATGGTACAAAAAGCGCCTTACGACATCTTTGCGGCGGGAACAAAGCTGGTTACCGCCTACGATACCCCGGCGCTGGGCGGCGTCTTTAAGACAAAATCGTACATGGGGCAGCCGAAAATCAAAATCGCCGAGGGAAAAACGACCATTCCGGGAATGACCGATACGTTACGGATTATCCGCAACGGCAAATTTGAGGGTGATGTTATCTGTCGGGCGGAAGATACGGATCTTATCCGCGACGGCAAGCTGACGCGCAATATAACCTCATACGCCCTCGGCAGTCAGAACGGCGCGCGGGCAACCTTTCAACGCGGCGAACAGGCAAAATTTCTGCTGCATCCGGTTGTGGAAAAAGGCAAAATCGTCAATGTGCCGGAACTTGACCTGCAGGTTTTGCAGCAGCGGGGCAAGGACAACCTCAAGATGTTGGACAGCGCATATAAAAGGCTTGCCAACCCGCACCTTTACGGCGTAGGATTGGAAGCCGGGCTGTTTAACCTGCAACAGGATTTAATCAGGGTTCATTCGGGGAGATAAGACAATGAAACATACATGGCATACTTTGCAAAACGGCTTAAAAGACTTTTGTGCGGCAAACGGATTTGACAAGGTTATCCTTGGACTTTCGGGCGGATTGGACTCGGCACTGACGGCTGTGCTGGCAGCGGACGCCCTCGGCGGCAAAAACGTTAAGGCGATTATGATGAAAACGCGCTATACATCTGATTTAAGCATTAAAATTGCGCGTGAGATTGCCAAGCTTAACGGGCTTGACTATCAGGAACTTGACATTGAACCGCTGGTAACGGCAGAAACAGATTTTCTGCAACAGGCGTTCGGTGAAAGCGTCAAAGGGATTACGGCGGAGAACTTGCAGGCTCGTATCCGCGGGCAGCTGCTGATGGCATTTTCCAACCAAAACGGCGGGCTGGTTCTCGCCTGCGGAAACAAATCGGAAGCGCTGACCGGGTACTGCACGCTGTACGGCGATACCTGCGGCGGGCTGATGCCTATCGGCAACCTTTACAAGACGACGGTGTTTGAACTGGCAAGATGGCGCAATACCCAAAGCAGGGCACTGCCGGAAGAAGTCATCACGCGGGCGCCGTCAGCAGAACTGGCGGAAGGACAGAAAGATGAAAACTCGCTGCCGCCGTATCCGGTTCTGGACGCTGTTCTGCGGCTGCTTACCGACGAACAAAAAACACCGGAAGAAGCCTGCGCCGCCGGATTTGCCCCGGCAACAGTCGAACAGGTGTGCCGGCTTGTAGCGCGTTCGGCATTCAAGCGGCGGCAGATGGCTCTGGCGCTGGACATATTATAACCTGATGAAAAAAGCAAACCGCCTGCAATATCTGAGGCTTTCAAGACCGATATGCAGGCGGTATTATATCCTGTACCGGCAAAAAATGGCGGCCGGAACATATTTATTTCAATGTATCCTTCAGCACTTTCAAAGCGTTCAGCGCATTCGGAAAGCCGACATACGGCATACACTGGATAATCGCCGCGGTAACGGTTTCCGGCGAATTTCCCGCTCTGATACTGCCGGCTATATGGCTTTGCAGTGTCTGCATATTTCCCGTCGTTACAAGAATCCCTATCGCCAGAAGCTCTCTGGTTTTGACATCAAGACCGCCGCGGGTATAAATATCGCCAAAACAAAATTCCGTCAGAAAACGCGCGGCGTCCTCGCCCATATTTCCGGGAAGCCCGGCCAGCGCTTCTTTTATCTCGTTGCCATATAACGGCTGTTGTATGGCAGAGCCCGCTGCAAATCTCTCCTCTTCGGCTGTTTTCCCCTGACTTTCCAGAGGAAGCTTAATTCCGCGTTCGGCAAACACTTCATTGATTACTCCGAGCGCGTTAAGGGTTTTCGGAAAACCGACAAACGGCGCACACAGATATACCGTTTCTCTCAACTCAATCGGCGTTACCCCTACATTCAGCGCCGCATTGGCATGCGCTTTCAGCTGCGGCAATGCTTGTTGAGCCGACAGGGATACAACCGTCAGCATTTCCCGGGTTTTTATATCCAGACTGCCTACGGCAAACACTTCGCCGAAAATATATTTCTGTAACATTTTCATCATTTCCGGGTCGTTTCCGGCATCGGTTAAAGCCTCGCCGTTAAACAACCGGCGGTAATTTTGTTTGCAGATTTCGGTTCGCGACATATTTTCTCCTCCCTGTTCAGTTACAGCAGCAGGCGCGGCACTAACCGAAAATAACACGGCAACTGCAACGCCCATTATCCCTTTCAGCATATTTTATCTCCTTTTTCCTGCCTTTTCGGCTACGATTTCGGCGATTTCCTTCTCGTCTTCCGGACTCAGCAATCCGTACAGGGGGATGGCAAACGGCGTAAAGTCTCCGTTATGCTTCTGCAGGAAATTGTACCGGTAGCTGATGCCGTCTTTCGGGACAAGCGTCAAAACGCGGCAGTTGCGAAAACAGCAGCGGACATCCTTTTCTTCCGTCCGGGCAATATCTTTCCACGGCAGCTTTTGGCAATAGTCAATTTTTATGCCCTCATCATCAACGACAACGGCCTTATGCTTCAAAACATATTTCCAGCCCCAGGCGAGCCAGGAAAGCAGACAGACGCCCAAAAGAACCTGCGTTTGCCCCCAAAACAACAGGCATGGGCAGCGAACTCCCCAGTAGACCAGCGTTATCGTCAATGCGAGGTTTAAGATAAGCCAGGCATTGAGTTTATTAAAGCGGTAATAAAAAATTTTCTCGTTTAAGTTTTCATTTGACATTGATTGTCTCCCTATTTCTCTCGGTTAAATGCGATTCTGTTTCAAGTGTAACATTTAGAGTTTGCTCTAAGTCAAGTATTTTTTGTTGCGGATAGCGTATTTTGCGCTGCGGAATGTAATTTTTGCTCCGGATATTTATTTACTTTTCCAAACATATATTTTATGCTTGGCATTTATAAATTTCATTTTATAATAAAAAAGAGCAATTTAAACGTCTAAGGCCGGAATTATGATATACATATTCAATTATGCATCACCGTTCGGAAATATCCGCCTGACAAGCGACGGAGAATTCCTGACCAACGCGAGGACAGAATTCTGGCAGGGTCGGGCTGACAACAAAGGGCTTTGCCCGAAAGGGGAAAGAGAAACCGACGGCTCGTCCCTGCCCTGCCTGCAACAGGCGGCGAAATGGCTGGACATTTATTTCGGCGGCAATATCCCGGATTTTCTGCCGCCGCTTAAATTATACGGTTCGGATTTCCAACGGACGGTCTGGCGCCTTTTGCAGGATATTCCATACGGAACTCTGACGACATACGGTAAAATCGCTGATACAATTGCCCGCAGCAGGGGATGCGGCAAAATGTCGGCGCAAGCAGTCGGCGGAGCGGTCGGAGCCAATCCCGTCGGCATCATTATTCCCTGCCACCGCGTCATCGGCGGCAGCGGCAGCCTGACCGGATACGGCGGAGGTCTGGCATACAAGGTCAAACTGCTTGAACTTGAGGGAATTGACTGTTCAAAACTGAAAATGCCGAAACAAAGCCGCTTCCTCTGATTTCAGGCACCGGTTTTGAACCTTCCTGAAGATAATTTCGGATATATTTGATAAAGCATAAAAAAATTGCAGCCAACGGAAAAGAATTGTTGACAACCCCGAAATACATATTATAGAATAAGGGATATGTTTAATGTATTGAGGTAGTTCAAAAATAATAACCATGAGTCCTGTATACGGGTATGTTTTTAATTTATTTTTAGTTTTAGTATTAGTTTTTTGCAATGCTTTTTTCGTTGTTTCAGAATTCGCAATCGTAAAAATCCGCCGCACCAAGCTTGAGGAACTGGCGCATGCGGGGAGCAAGCGCGCTAAAATCGCCCTGAAAATCAATGAACACATGAATACTTACCTGAGCGCCATCCAGCTCGGCATTACACTCGCTTCCCTCGGTTTGGGCTGGCTTGGCGAACCTGCCGTTTCCAGGCTTTTGGAAGACCTTTTCTCAGGCTTTTTTGCCGACAACAAAATCCTGCTCCATTCTTTGAGTTTTGGTATTGCCTTTACCTTTATCACGCTGCTGCACGTTGTTTTCGGCGAACTGGTGCCGAAGTCCATGGCCATACAGGATACCGAACGCTATGCGCTGATTATTGCGCCGCCGCTGTATACGTTTAATAAGATTTTTGCTCCGTTTATCTGGGTATTTGACCACGTTACGATGTGGATTTTGAAACTGATGGGCGTCAAACAGGCGGACGAAAACGAAGACGCACATTCCGAAGAGGAAATCAAACTGATTATTGACGCCTCGCAAAAGGGCGGAGTCATTGACGATACGGAAAGCGAAATTATCCAGAACGCTATTTGCTTTTCGGAAATTTCCGCGCATGAGATTATGATTCCTCGGCAGGAAATGAAATGTATTTATCAAAACAGCAGCTACAACGAAGTCATGGAGTTCGTCAAGCAGCATAAGCACACGCGTTTTCCGCTCTGCAACGGCGATAAGGATCAGATTATCGGCATGATACACATCCGCGATTTGCTGGAATGCAAAAATTCGCCGCATAAAGACATTTTAAGCAAAATCGTACGCAACATCCTGTTTGTTCCGGAAAACAAGTCCATTTCGGAAATTCTGCACGAGATGATGAAAAAACGCATTCATCTGGCGGTTGTGGTTGACGAATACGGTGGAACAGCCGGTCTGCTGTCGATGGAAGACATTTTGGAAGAGCTGGTCGGAGACATCCGGGACGAACACGATGACATCACCGAGGAACCGGTCAAGAAAATCAATGATACAGTCTGCGAATTTGACGGGTTGTATCTGGTTGAAGACGCCTATGACTGTCTGGGGCTCCCTTACGACGATAACGAGCATGAAGAGAGCACCATGGGTGGCTATGTCTTTAATCTGCTCGGGCGCGAACCGGTTGCCGGAGACAAAACCGAAGACGATTATTGCGTATATGAAGTTATGCAGGTCGACAATATGCGGATTACCCGGATAAAAACAACAGTCAAGCAGCCGCAATATGAGACGGCCAGTGCCGAATAGCGCATACAGAAAGGACGGAAAGTTTTATGAAAAAGAGCTGCCGCAAAGCGAGAATTTGGCAAACCGGACTGATATTTTACGTGGTTTGCGCGGCAATTGCGGGAAGTGCAGAAGCCGCACAAAAGCTGGAGCGGCGGGCGAGCAACAAGATTGAAACGACGGCAACCGGGCGGGTCAGTGCAACGATTGTCGCACCGGTATCAGCCGAATCCGCAAATGATTTAACGTTCGGGATGATGGTTAAAAACAATCAGGGAAAAGTTACCGTTGACGAGGACGGCAACCGTACGACAACCGGCCCCGGACTGGCAACCAGTTCCTATTCAGCCGGTTCTGTCAAACTGAAAGGCCCAAAAGCTCAGGCGGTTACGGTGGATATTCCCGATGCGCGCATTTACAACAATGAAGACAAAAGCATTGATATCCATTCATTTACGACAGACGCCGGAAAGGGAAATATCGTCGCGCTGGACAGGCAGAACGGCGAAGCGACGGTTGACGTCGGAGCAACACTGAACATCAAAGACAAAGAAACGCAAGGCGGAAGCAGAAACGGCGTTTATATTCTGCAAACATCTTATTAGCTTTTTTTATTAGCTTTTTTAGCGGTTAACCTTTTATCAATTAACTTTTTATCAGCCAATTTTTTATCATCCGGGACAGCATCTCAAATATGTTTTGTCCGGAGCAAAATACTGCGGCAGCTTTCAATAAGGCCGGGCAATTTTTATTTAGAAAAAGAAAGGAACTGGCTTGTATTAAAGAAAAGGCAAATTACAAATTTGGTGTTGTTTTTTAACAAGGGGCAGACGGTTTTAAACTCAAAATTAATTTTTTATACCTTAAAGTTGAAATGTTGATAAAATTTATTGCTATTTTTAAGGGGATAGAAATATGAAAAAGATTTATTTACTGGCAGCAGTTTCCGTGCTGACATTAGGTTGTGCGGAAGTTTGGGCTGCCGAAGCTACCGGCCAAGGAAATATCAGTGCGAAGATTGTTGCACCGGTAACCGTTACGGAAGCTCAGGCATTGGATTTCGGCACCATTCTGGCTCCGACCAGTGGTACAAAGAAAGTAAAAATCTCGGCGACGGACGGTTCACGCAGTGTTGATGGCGGTGATAATGGTATATTGGTCAGCACCAATAAAGGCGAAGCCGGATTGTTTAATGTAACAGGAGCCGAAAATCAAAGTATGACAATCCAAGTATCGGATTCCGTTGAATTAACTGGTACAGGAGATTCGATGACAGTTGACAATTTTGTTACCGAGCCGGCCAGCAAACTGACTTTGAACGGAACCAGCGGGCAAATCAAAGTCGGAGCGGATTTGACGGTTAATCAGGGACAAGATGAAGGCGACTATACCGGAACTTATCAGGTAACCGTAAGCTACTAGAACAAAGCTGTATAAAAAAACAGATAACTTATTATTTTGATTTATTTAAATTATATACTTTCGTTGTAGAATTTAAACGACCCCTTTAAATCAACAATAGCAATGAATATTTCTTAGGCAAGAGACTATCTCAATTTATCAACATTTATAAAGACTTATTTCAATATTCTGCCCAATCGGACATCTCGCCAAATTGCGTATAAAAAAGGGTCGTTTTTTATACGCAGGTATATATGAAATTTTATCGGGCAATTCTTTTCTTTTTAATATTTGCAGCCGAAAATACGTATGCAGATTCTGCCAGCGTAACGCAAACTGCTGACTTCGGAACTGTTATCCAGACGGCAGAAAGAACCGTTGCCAGACTGGGAACCGACGGCGTCGTTACATGGGACGGCGGCAGCGGTTCGGGTTCTGCCCGACAGGGAATTATCCGGTATGATGTAAACTGCGGCGTAACGCATGAACTCCAGATGCCTAACGGCATATCCGGCAGACAAAGCGGCGAGAATTGCGAATTTTCCTTAAATAATCTTCAGTTTAATCCGAGCAGTTTCTGGCTTGCGCCATTGGGTGTATTGGGCAACCGTTCGCAGGATATCAATGTCGGAGCAGAACTGACTATTGACGGTTATTGTAAAGCAGGAACTTATACCGGTACGATGACTGTTTCTGCAAGCACATATATGTGTGCCCCCAATGACGTCCAACTTACCTTTTCCGTTACGATTGCTGAAAAACTCGGCATTTCGGCAAAGCAAGACATAAATTTCGGAGCAATGATGTCCCCTTCCGCTGACGGAACCGTTACATTATCTTACAACGGGCAAAGGTCGGCAACGGGCGGGATTTACCTGATGAACAACGCGGACGTTTCGCAGGGAATTTTTACGATTGACGGCACGGCGGGGAGAACCGTTTATGTATCGCTGCCGAGCGAGGTTTTCATTTACAGCGGCGGAAATTCCCTTAGCGTCAACAACTTCACGGCCAGTACGGGAACACAATTTACATTAGCGTCAGATATGGCAGACATGCACATCGGCGCAACATTAAACGTACCTGCAAATGCGCCGGAAGGCGATTACAGCGGAACTTACACGGTTACGGTTTCTTATTAACAGGAGAGGTCTTTATATAATGAATACGCATATTTTCTTGAACCATTTATCGGCAACGGCAGGAAAGCTGCGGTATGCCACGATGCTGCTGTGTGCCACGGTGCTGCTACTCTGTACGGCAGCGGGAACGGCAGACGCCAACATTTCCGTTTTTCCGTACAGCATCGACTTTGATGCCGCCTCGAGCAAACGTGTGCAAAGCGTACGGATTATCAATACGTCCAGCGAAACGCAGACTTACCGGGTCAGCTTCGTCAACTTCATACAGGACGAAAACGGCGCGCTGAAAGAAACCACAGACAAAAAAGGCTTTTATGCCGACAAATATCTCAGCTGGTCGCCGCGGCAGTTTACGCTAAAACCGAATGAAGTACAGACAATCAATATCGCCCGCAAAAGCCTGGCGCAGGCTCCGGACGGCGAATTCGTTTCACACCTTAAAATCAGCGAGGTTATGCTCGGCGCCCCGAAGCCGAAGGCCAAGCCAGGCGCAAAGTCAAACACCCTTTCCATGCAACTCAAGGCGCTGTTTGCAATTACACTGCCGGTTACAATTACCAAAGGCGACAATCTGTACAGCAAAACCGAACTTTCAAGCTACAAGCTGCTGCCGGACGGAAAACTCGAACTGGTTTTCAAACGCTTGGGCAACAAGTCGTCGCGCTTTAATATTGCCGTTGCCGACGGCAAAGACAAGGATATCGGCCGGATGAACGGCGTCAAGATATATATGTCAACCGATACGCTTAACGTTAACCTGCCTCTGGACAAGAATGCAAACATCCATAACGCAATTTTGAAACTGGAAGATGCTAAGACGAAAGAAGAAATATTCAGGCAGGCGCTGCAGCTTTAGCCCGGCTTGGCTGTTGGCGGCCGCCCTCTTCCTAAACGGCAGTGCCGCCCGAGCCGAAGACTTGACGGACTACGGCGACGAACCGCTGATTTTGGAACCGGTGGTTCAAGGGTTTAACCTGAGCGACTATGCTTACGTTTATGCCAAAAACGGCAAGGAATACATTTCTTTGCCGCAGATGTCGGCGTACCTCGGCCTGAAATACAAAATCGACGGCAACATGATTACGGCACAGATGGCTGACGACGAAGACGCTACCATTATAATTGATATGGCGCAGCGAACGGTAACGGCATACGGAAGCATTTCTTCTTTTGCGGCCGACGAAATGACGGTTATTGACGGGACGGTCTTTTTTGCCGCAGACTTTTATATACGCCTGCTCAAGATGCAGATTAAAATCGATAAGCTCAATATGCAGATGACGCTCGACCGGGAAAAGGACTTTCCGACAACGGCAAAGCTGAAAGCCGAGAAAAAACGCGGCAAGGGTTCTTATAATTTCCAACAGGACAGTTTCAGCAACTACGAATTTGACAACCGCTGGTTTGGCGAACCGGTGGTGGACATTACGCTGGGCAAAGGCTGGGGACGTTCCAATGATACGGGAAAGAGTTTTAACAGCGACGCATATTCGGTTAATCTGGCAATGATTGCCGGCGGGCTGGACGTCAACACCTATATTTACGGCGACTCATATTCCGACCGCAACCCGAGGGTCAGAATTTCCGGCAGCAGGACGTTTCTGGACGAACCCGAAAATAAGTTTAACCTTAAGACTCTGAAAGTCGGCGATATCAGCGGGCTCAGTTCTTCTTACTTTGCCGATGCCAGCTACGGACGCGGCGCGGCAGTCAGCAGCTTTAAGAATCTGGTGATGTCCGCCAACAAGACGATTGACATTACCGGCCCGCTGCTCGACGGGTGGCAGGTTGAGCTGTACTGGAACGAACAGCTGGTCGGTTACAGACAAAACGGCGTCAACGGACAGTACAACTTTCCGAATATGCCGGTTTCGTATGGCCTGAATACGTTTAAGCTGGTCTTTTACGGCCCGTACGGCGAAACACGCACCGAGTATGAACGCTACTATTCCGGTACCAGCCCGGTCAAAAAAGGCGAGTTCGGCTATACGGCGGCGGCATACCAACCGTACCGCTATCTGATAGAAGACAACGAGCCATTTGAATACGAAGGCAAAGAGACGCCTATTATTGACCTTACCGGTTATTACGGCGCGACCGACAACCTGACTTTAATGGGCGGTTTTACGCAGACGCCGGATGCGGATACGGGCATTGAGACGCAGCATTTCGGCATGGCTGGCGCCCAGTATGCGATTAAGGGAAGTTCTATCCAATATAATCTGGAGCAAAACCTGGATACGCAGGAATTCGGACACCACGCGGAATGGCAGGGCGACGTTTATATCGGAACGGTTTATGCCGGTTATGACAAGTTCAACAATATCCACTCGCCGGTTTCGTTCTACGGCGACGAATATCTCGACGAACAGTTTGAAGCCAGACTGTCGGGCATGCTGCCCTGGCGGGTACCGTATTATCTGAGCTGGCGGCAGGGAACGCTTGAGAGCGACCAGACATCGTTTAACAACATGACGGCGCGATTGTCCAAACAGCTGATAAACGGACTGAACCTTACCCTTGAGGACAATTACTACGATTATGCCCATTCGGAAAAACCGTATAATACGGTACGCGGCGGCGCCTACAAATGGTGGGGAAATTTTTCTTCCGAGACATGGCTGACATACGAAACGTCGCCGGAAAGCCGGTTCACGGAATTTTCTACCCGGCTGGACTGGCGCACCGGACGCAATACATATCTTTCCGGAAAATATACGCGCAACCTGATTGAAGACATGGACTATTTCTCATTTTCCGGCGGACAGGTCTTCCCGTTCGGCGGATTGACGGCGACGCTCGAAGTTGACCGCGATTTCAACATCAGTTCATATCTGACTTATAACATCAGCTTTGCCAAGACGCCGGACAGAATGGGCATTATCACTTCGGCAAATTCCAAGCTCAGTGATACGGGCACGATGTATGTCAAACTTGCTGACGAAAGCGGCAATCCTCTTGAGGGAATCGGGCTGAATGCCAACGGGCTGGAAAAAGAAGTCTATACCGACGAAAACGGCGTGGCGGTCTTAACCGACCTGCAGACATACGAGAAAACAATTTTGAATGTTGACACGGAAACGCTGCTGGATATTGCCCTGCAGCCTAAAAACGAAGAGAAAAAGCTGGTGCTGCGGCCTGGTACCGTACGAACCGTCGCCATTCCGTTCATCCATCGCGGTGCGGTTGAAGGCAAACTTGCCAATGACGACAACATCCGTATGTTCGGCTATCAGGTTACAGCGTTTGATTACGCCGGTAAGGAACAAGGGATGACGTTTGCTGATGTGGACGGATTTTTCATTTTGGATTCCATACCATACGGCACATATAAAATCATCGTGTCAAAAGACGGGCATGAGCTGGCCGAACTGCAAGACGTCAAGATTGACGACGTATCGGTTTACATCCAAGATGAAATAAAACTTGATACCAGAGCGGCGGCGTTTTTTGCCGAAAATGACAGCGAAAAACAGCTATTGCAGCATGAAGAAGAGCATGAACGCGGCTTTAACCATCAGGAATACCGCAACAATGATTTTCCGATTGATATTCCGCAAGCCGTCAACGAACCGGGGGAAAATATACAGCCAATCAAAATCGAAGAAATTGAGGGCGATATTTTTGCCCGCGCGGATGCTCCGGTTTTTGACTCGGTCGCATCTGTACAATCATACGCCCGATATATGAGCTTTGCCGAAACGGAAAAGGATATTTTCAATACCGGCGGAGAGGACGGCGATGCGGCTGCGGTTCTCGGCGATTTAAGCCGCAACCCGGCATTGCAGGAACTGATAAAACCATAGCTGACGCAATATGTGCTGCGGCACAGAGGTATCGGCATTATGAGTAAGCCATTCCCCAAATGCAATGCGGCGGCTGATTATTTGCAACAAAAAACCGCTTGTTGGCAAGCGGTTTTTGAATTTCAGCAACTTTTGCGACATACTGTCTGCCGGAAGGCAGACCGCCGCGCTGCCTATTCCGGCAACAGAGGGGAACGGTATGCCATATACGGATCATCCTGAGCCGAAATTATGGTGAAGCTTCCGTCTTCATTGACAACAGCCTTGTCAATCTGATTCAGTTCATATTCGCCAAACTGATTCAGGTCAGCCCGCTGCGCCCCCATCAGATAAATATCTTTGACGGTTACGGTTCCCGGATTGGATGCAAAATCCAAACGAATGCGGTACACTTCATCTGACGGAATAACTATGCTGTATCTGTGGGTTCCCGCTTTTCCCGGATATTCGACCATATGCCCGGCATCAAACCAGACTTCGCGCTCTACGGTATAAAACACTTCGTAATTAAAGTCTTTTTCCGAAGTCGCCGTGAAGGTCAGCACCACATTCTGCGGTTCAACTTTTATCGCTTTTTTCTGAGGTTTCGGCGTTTCGCTCCCGGCTTTTGCGGCAACGGCACCAGAAGCTTCTTCGGATACAGCCTGGCTTTCTTTCGCTGGCTTCTGCTTTTCTTCCGGCTGTTTCCGCTGTTCGGCCGCCTTTTCAACAGCAGAGGGCTTATCCTGTTCTGCCGCCGGCGCTGTCGCCTCCGCCTTCGTTTCAGGCGCCGTTACTGTCGGAGCCGGTTCCTTTTTGCCGGAGAACGCCAGCATAAACAGCAAGACGGCAACCACCAAAATTATAGCGGCGACTACCCACTGTTTCGTATTATTTTTCTCTTCCATAAAATTTTCTCCCTTTCTTAAAATAAACTAAGGAGAATTGTAAGCAATAAAATTGCTTTTTTCAACCCTTATTTTAAAGAACCTATTTTTAATGGCGACAAAATATTCTTGACATTCCTTCTACATTTTATATAATTTTGGACAAATTTAATATTTATTGTGTCATTTTTATAATATTTATGTATGAAACGATTATTTATTTTTGATGTTGACGGCGTTCTGTTAGATTTGTGGCCGGCTATGAGATCTGTATTTGCCTGTTATTATAACATGTCATTAAGTGATAAAGACTGGGACGACATTATTGATGATTTCCTTCACAATCCCCTGCCTTATCTGGAATTTGGCGAGTATTTCAGCCAATCGCAAACTTTCAAAAACCTGCTCCCGGTAAAAGGAATGCCCGAATTGGTCTTTAGCTTGTCCAACCATTGTTTTGATTTAGCAATAGTCAGCTCTGCCGATCCTGCGTATATAGAACAACGCCGCCAAAACATTAAAGAGCATTACGCCGATTGTTTTGAAAAGATTATTTGTGTCGGAATGAAGCAAACAAAGGAAGAAGCTTTACGCCAAGTGGCTTCCGGGTATGACGAAGTTTTCTTTGTTGACGATAATCCCCGGCATTTGTTTGAGAGTATCGGTATTGTTACCTGCCCGATTTGGCTTGAAAACAAACATCATTTGTTTTTATGGCAGGGCATTGACAATACCTGCATCAAAAAGGCCCGAAACGCCAAAGATATTCTTGATATCGCACTGAAACATGCTTAATCTTTGAGAACAGGGCAATTTTAACGAAGCCGCGACATTTTCTGTCGCGGCTTTGCTGTATCCTAATAATAATTTTACTGCTCAAGTTTGTTTTATTTCCCCTGGCAAACCAGTTCCCAATACATTCAAACCAGCCGGCTCTGTCTGATTGCGGCGCGGACGAATTCCACGAACAGCGGATGCGGCGCAAAAGGCTTTGACTTCAGCTCGGGGTGAAACTGTACGGCAACAAACCACGGATGATCCGGGCGCTCGACAATTTCCGGAAGTTTACCGTCCGGCGAGGTTCCGGAGATAACCATACCGGCCCGCTCCAGTTGCTCTTTATACTTAATATTGACTTCATAACGGTGACGATGACGTTCGGAGATGAGTTCCGTGCCATAAACTGCCGCCGCTTTGGAACCGGGTTTCAAAACGGCTTCATACGCGCCCAGACGCATGGTTCCGCCCAAATCTCCGTCTTTATGACGTATCTGTTTCGCTCCGTCTTTATCCCATTCCGTCATCAGGCCGACAACAGCTTCGCAGTTTTCATCCAGTTCGGTCGTATTGGCGTTTTTGACGCCGAGAATATTGCGCATAGTTTCAATAACGGCCATCTGCATTCCAAAACAAATTCCCAAAAACGGAATATTATGTTCACGCGCATATTTGACGGCGGCAATTTTCCCGGCCGTCCCGCGCAGACCAAACCCGCCGGGGACCAAAATCCCACTGACGTCGGAAAGCAGGGCTGAGGGCTCTTCACGTTCCAAGTCTTCGGCATCAATCCATTTAATCCGCACTTTGTATTTGTTGGCAATGCCGCCGTGCGTCAGAGCTTCGCCCAAGGACTTGTATGCCTCAAGCAATTTGACATATTTGCCGACCACGGCAATTTTAACTTCTCCCTCGGGCGCCTTGAGCGTTTCAACGATTTTTTCCCACCGGCTCAAATCGGCATCGGGGCACGGCAGATTGAAATAGCTGCATACTGCTTTATCCATACCCTCTTTGGAATAAGCCAGCGGCACCTGATAGATGTTGCTGACGTCCAGTGCCGGGATAACGTTTTCCTCACGAATATTGCAAAACAGTGCAATCTTTTTGCGTTCATTTTCCGGGATTGGCATTTGGGAACGACACAAAAGCATATCCGGCTGAATACCATATTCCTGCAGCTGCTTGACCGAATGCTGCGTCGGTTTGGTTTTCAGCTCGCCGGCAGTCGGAATATACGGCAAAAGCGTCAGATGCAAAAACATTGTACGATTACGGCCGAGGTCGTACGCCAGCTGGCGGATGGCTTCAAGATAAGGCTGCCCTTCAATATCGCCCACCGTACCGCCGATTTCGCACAGTACAAAGTCTTCATCTTCCAAATCACTGACGATAAAATTTTTAATCTCATTGGTTACATGGGGAATGACCTGAATGGTAGATCCGAGATAATCCCCGTGGCGCTCCTTATCTATAACGCGCTGATAGATTTTACCGGTGGTCGTGCTATCGCTTTTCTTAGCCGCAACGCCCGAAAACCGCTCATAGTGCCCTAGGTCAAGATCGGCCTCGGTTCCGTCATCGGTTACGAAAACTTCACCGTGCTGAAACGGGCTCATCGTACCTGGGTCGACGTTCAGATATGGGTCAAGCTTTCTCAACCGCACTTTAAAGCCCCGGCATTGCAAAATTGAGGCAAGAGAGGCGGAGGCCAAACCTTTTCCCAGTGAAGAAACAACGCCGCCGGTGATAAAAATAAATTTGGTTTTCGGGTTTAATTCAGACATTTTTCTATCCTTTTTGGTTAAATTTTGCAGTGAAAAAGGCACCTCCCTGAAAAGGTGCCTTTATTTTCAGTCCTTATTGACGACATATCGCTATTCCGCTGCCGGAACGGACGGAGTTTCAGGTGCTGCCGCCGGAGCAGGCGCCGGTGCCGGATTTTGAGCTGTATCAGAGGCTGCCGGAGCTGTGCTCTGATTTTGCGCAGCGGCATCAGGAACGCTCGGAACCGCCGGTTCGGTCTGCACCAGAGGCGCAACGTCGGTAATTGACTCCGGCTTTCTGGTTTCACCTTTATAATACAGCGAAAGCAAAATCGAAGTAATAAAAAATACGGTTGCCAGAACTGCCGTGGTACGGGTCAGCAGGTTTCCTTTGCCGCGTGCAGACAAAAAGCTGTCCGCTCCGTTGCCCCCGCCCAGCCCGCTCAGGGCATTGCCGGAATTGCGCTGCATCAAAATCAGCACAACCAGCAGGATGGCTACCATTAAATGAATGACTAACAATACAGATCCCATTTTTATTTCCTTTATTGATTATTGTTTGCTTGCTTCGGCAATAGCCATAAAGTCCGCCACCTTGAGGCTGGCTCCGCCAATCAAACCGCCATCGACATCGGGAAGAGCCAAAAGCGCTTTGGCATTTGCCGGTTTCATGCTGCCGCCGTACAAAATGCGCATTTTGTTGGCATTGGCGCGGCCAAGCTTCTTGCTTACCGCCTTGCGGATTGCGGCATGGACTTCTTCAACATCATCGGTTGTCGGCGTACGTCCCGTCCCTATCGCCCAAACCGGCTCATAGGCAATTACCGTATTCTGCGCCGTGGAAACGTCCGGAACGGAACCGTTAATCTGCGACGTGCAGACATCTATGGCATGACCAGCATCACGCTCCGCCTCGGTTTCGCCGATACAGATAATAACTTTCAGCCCGGCATTAATCGCCGCCTCGGCTTTTTTTCTGACCAGTTCATCGCTTTCATAGTGGTCGGTACGGCGTTCGGAGTGCCCGACAATCACATACTGGCATCCGAGGTCCTTGAGCATAACCGGGCTGATGTCGCCGGTATGCGCTCCAGACGCCGCAAAATGGCAGTCCTGCGCCCCAAGCATAACCCGGGACCCTTTAATTGCCTTCTTTGCCGAAGCCAACAGGGTAAACGGAGGACAAATCAGGAATTCGCAATCTTTGCGGGCAGCCTTTTTGGCTTCCTGGGCGACGCCTTTGGCCAAAGCAACGCCGTCTTCCAAAAGACAGTTCATTTTCCAGTTGCCGGCAATTAAAGTTTTTCTCACCATGTTCTTAATCCTCATTCCATAAATTATAACTTGTTCTTTTTTAGCACAGGCTTTTTTATTTTCCAGCTAAAAAAAAAGTTGTTTACAGAAAAATTCCCCCGCCCGGAGGAAACTGCCGGATGAAGAAAAAGGCTGAATGAAAGAAAAGACCGGATAGAGGAAAAGACCGGATGAAAAAGCGCCGGTTCAAAACAAGGCGAATGCTTTCCCGCTTTGTAAAAAAAAACGTTGAACATATTTATATTTGCAATTGCATAAATTTTTTTGGCTTTTATAATGGGCAACAATCAGGTTATTTTTGGGATGGAAAAAAATGATAAGTAAATTAGCTAAAGCACATGAAAGTTGGGTTTTCAAAATTATTTCCGCAGCGGTAGCCGTAAGTTTTGTTTCGCTTTTCGGCGTTACGGGCTATATTGACAGTGCCAGCCAGAACCAGACCGTGGTCGATGTTGACGGCAAAAAAACGACGCAAAGCGAATTTTCCTACAGATTACAAAAAGAGCTGAACGCACTAAAAAATCTGACCAGCGACGATTTTGAACTGACCGACGATATGCGCAACGCCATTACCGAAGGCGTATTGAGACAGATTGTCGACGAGAGCGTTCTTGACCAGACCATGGCCGAAAACGATATTTATTTCCCTAAAGCCTATGTCCAGCAGATTATTTTCAGCCAGCCGGAATTTATAAATCCGGCCAACGGGCAGTTCAACCCTGAGATATTCAAACGCTACCTGTCTTCCGCCGGCCTGAGCGAAGACGAATATGTAGCCATGGTTAAGCGCCTTATGGCACGCAAAATGCTGGTTACCGATCTGGTAGAAGGTTTTGGTGTTCCCGAAGCTCTCAGCAGAGCCATCCACAAAATGGACAATCAGCGCAAGTCCTTTAAATATGTTACGGTATCGCCGGCCGACGTTCGAATTGAGCGCAAAATCAGCGACGACGAAGTCAAACAGTATTTTGAAGACTTTTCGGAAAATTTTATGATTCCGGAGACAAGGGAAGCAGAGGTTCTTTTTGTTCCCAATGAAACGGTTTTGAAGAAATATGCCGCAAGCGACGAGATGGTTGCGGATTATTACAAGCAGCACGAGAAGGAATTTGACCTGCCGGAGAAAAGGGAAGTATTGCAGATGGTCTTTACCGACAAGGCGCAGGCAGAAAAGGCGCTGAACGAAGTAAAAGGCGGCAAAGATTTTGCTGCCGCGGCAAAAGATATGCAGGCGGAAAATGCTGACGAGCCGACATTGGGGCTGGTTGCTCAGGATGAACTGGCGGAAGATTTGGCGTACGACACTTTTGAAATGCCGTTGAACGAGCCCCGCCTGTTGCAGGTTGCCGACACATGGCAGGTTGTCAGCGTCAAACAGATTGTTCCGGCAAAAAAAATGACGTTTGAAGAAGTTAAGCCGCAGATTGAAGAGATTTTGAACAATGACAATCTGTATGATGCCCTGCGTGACGCCAGAGCTGAAATTGACGATGCAGTCAACGGCGGCAAAGATTTGGCAGAAACCGGAAAAATGTTCGGTATTGAACCGGTACGGATTTCCGGTATCAGCGAAACGGCTCCGGTTGAAAACGCCCCGGCACAGCTTAAATCTCTGACAACTTCGCTTGATTTTAACGAACTGGTCTTTTCGTACGGACTGAACGAGATAAGCTCGGCCGAGGAATTTGACGACGGTATTGCCGCTATCAGGGTTACCGCAGTCAAAGATGCCCATCTGCCCGAGATTGATGAAGTCAAAGACAAAATCACGGCAATGTGGGAGGTTCAGGAAAAAGATGCGCTGGCTAAGGAAACTGCCGACAACATTATTGCCGATGCCGAAAACGGCGAACAGCTCGCCGATGCGGCGAAAGCACGGAATTTGGAAGTTTTCCGTTCCGAACCAATCAACCGCAATGAAACATTTGCCGGTTTGAGCGCACAGGAAATAAATGACCTGTTCGTAACAGAAGACGGCGCGGTCAAACTTTATGAACACCCGGGAAACAACTTTGTCATCGTTACCCCGTATGAAACGGTCAATTATGCCGACGAGCTGGACAAAGATGCTCTGGCGGAAGTAAAAACCCGGGCGGCGGTTTCAATGGGCTCGGATATGGCTCAAAGCGCATTGAATGCTTACGCGGAAGGCATGGATATTAAAATTGACTATAAACGCGCAGGGTTTTCCGAATAATGAAAATTGTATTTATGGGAACGCCGGATTTTGCCGTTCCGGTTTTGGAAGCACTGGCGAAAGAGCATAACATCGTCGCCGTTTATACCCGGGCGCCGAAAGAAAGCGGTCGCGGCAAGAAGGTCAATAAGACACCGGTACACCTTTTAGCAGAAGCAAAAGGCATTGAAGTCAGAACGCCGAAGTCTCTCAGGAACGAAGACGAACAGCTGAGCCTGAAAGCACTGGGGGCGGATATGGCGATTGTCGCCGCGTATGGTTTAATTTTGCCGCAGACTGTTCTGGACATTTTTCCCAAAGGATGTATTAACGTCCATGCTTCCCTGTTGCCGCGCTGGCGCGGGGCGGCACCGATACAGCGGGCAATTGAAGCCGGAGACAAGAAAAGCGGCATTTCCATCATGCAAATGGCGGCGGCGCTTGATGCCGGCGACATTCTCAGCCAGGAAGAGGTTGTTATTACCCCCGAAATGACGGGAGGCGATTTGCATGACGAATTGTCTGCGGTCGGGGCTGATTTGCTGGTCAGGACCTTGCGGCAGCTGGACAATATTGTTCCGACAAAGCAGGACGAAAGTCTGGTAACTTATGCGGAAAAGCTGGACAAAGCCGAATGCCGACTGGATTTTGCCGGAAACACGAATGCGCTGGCTGACAAACTCAGAGCGTTTTCCCCCTACCCTGCGACATATTTTACCTACAAAGGCGAACGTTTTAAGGTTTACCGGGCCCGGATATGCGACGGACAGGGCGCACCGGGAGAAATTATTGAAGGCGAAAAGGCTCTGACGATAGCCGGATGCGAAGGCAAGGCACTTTGTATCGAAAGGCTGCAACGGGAAGGCAAACAGCCGATGGAAACGGCCGAACTGCTGAAGGGCTTTCGTTTTGAAAAGGGCGTGATTTTATAATTTTTTTGCTTGATTATATAAAAATGTTGTATATACTCGGGGCAAATTTGTTGTTGTAATCCGCGGGCGTGGTGAAATTGGTAGACACGCCAGACTTAGGATCTGGTGGCTTTGCTGTGAGAGTTCGAGTCTCTCCGTCCGCACCATTTCGGGTACTGCCGAAATGGGCTTTTTGGAAGAGATAAATATAATGAAGATTAAAGAAGTAAAATCAGAAGGCTTGAGCCGCGAATATAACGTTACCGTCAGCGCTGCGGATTTCACCGCGGAAGTTGACAAGAAACTTCACGAGATTGCCAAGACGGTCAGCATGGCCGGTTTCAGAGCGGGAAAGGTTCCGTTTGCGATGGTTAAGAAAAAATACCAGGGCAACGCAATGAGCGATGCGCTGGATGAAGTTGTCCGCAACGGCGTCAACGAAGTCCTGAAAGAAAAGGAATTGCGCCCGGTATTCACGCCGGATGTCGACCTGAAGAAATTTGAAGAAGGTAAAGACGTTGAATTCAAGGTATCCATGGACATTATGCCGACGATTGAACTAAAGGACTTCTCCGCAATCAAAATCGAAAAGCCGGTAGCGGAAGTTCCCGACGAGGAAGTTGAAAAAGCGCTGAACTATATGGCTGAGAGCCGCCGCGACACGATTAAGGTTGAAGAAGACCGCGTTACGGCCAAAGGCGATATTGCGGTTATCGATTTTGTCGGTTCCATTGACGGTGTAGAATTTCCGGGCGGCAAAGGCGAAGCTTATCCGCTGGAAATCGGTTCCAACTCCTTTATTCCGGGTTATGAAGACCAGCTTATCGGCAAGAAAGCCGGCGAAGTCGTAGAAGTAAAAGCGACTTTCCCGGAAAACTACCATGCCAAAGATCTGGCCGGCAAAGAAGCCCTGTTTGTAACGACAATCAAAGAAATCAGAGAAATCAAAAAAGCGGAAATCAATGACGAATTCGCAAAATCCATGGGCGAAGAAAACCTTGACAAGCTCAAAGAGACCGTCAAGAAGAGAATCGCACAAGATTATGAAACCGCTTCCAAGATGAAACAGAAACGTTCTCTGCTGGATGCTTTGGACAAGGCTTACAAGTTTGACGTTCCGGCCAAGCTCGTTGACATGGAGTATGAAGCGATTGTCAAGCAGTATGAAAACGCCAAGAAAAACAATCAGCTTGACGAAGACGAAAAGAAGAAAAAGGAAGAAGACCTGCTGAAAGAATACAAGGAAATCGCCGTTCGACGTGTTAAGCTCGGTCTGTTGCTGGCTGAAGTCGGCAATGACGCCAAAGTAGAAGTAACGCAGGAAGACCTCAACAAGGCGATTATGAGCGAAGCTCAGCGTTATCCGATGCAGGCAAAGGCCATTTTTGACTTTTATCTGAAGAACAAAGAAGCGGTTGAACGTCTGCGTACTTCCGTTTATGAAGAAAAGGTCATTGACTATGTCCTTTCCAAAGTCCAGACCAAAGAAAAGAAAGTTTCGGTTGAAGACTTGTATAACTTTGACGAAAAGGCAGCATAATCAGACTTTGCAAAGTCAGGTATTATGCCTGTCCGGAAAAAAGAGCCGCACTTTTGCGGCTCTTTTTCTTATGTTTGGAAAACAGTAAAGATATAAAGAAATCTTATTTTTTAGTCAGATGAAAAATATATTGACAAAAAGACAAATTTAGCTGATAATAATATCCAATATTAATCATTAAAATATAACTTTATGAAAAAATTATTATTTATGATTGCAGTTGCAATCTGTTATTTGTTTTTGGCATCATGTTCCGGTGAGCCGTCGTATGAATATAGTGAATACAACCGACTGTTGCCCACTCCTCCGCAAGAGCTCAATGTGCCGGAAGATGCATCTGAACTTAGTTCGGACTCTGTTGTTGCCACGTTAATAGCGATTGGTGGAGATGGCCGACGCCGAACAAGCTCAAGTGTGGCGTATGTGTTATTATCAAGCGGTGAGGTCTTGTTTTTTAAAAAATCAGATGTTATCCTGCCTTTTACCAAAGAGCAGGCAAAAATCTTAATGCTCGCCAAGATGAAAGAGAAAATGCTTTCGACTGAGGATTAAAATTTAAGTTTTTGAAAAGACGGTTTGTTTGAACCCGGAAAATTTTAAGACGCTTCGTATGAGGCGTCTTTTTTAATATGTTTGTACCAGCAACAGCTTTTTTATGAACATGGGCTTTTTTTGTTGCAAAAATACAATAGTTTTGTTAGATATGTTGTTAGTTTTGCAATAAATTTTCCAAGAGGCGGCAATGTTTAACATCGGCATGGATATTCTGATTGATTCCCTATACGAAACGCTGGCGTTGTTTCCATACCTGTTTCTGACATATCTGGCGCTTGAATTTCTGGAACATAAGACATCGCGGAAAACTCTATCCTATATAAAAAAATCAGGTTCTTATGGTCCGGTTGCCGGCGGATTGCTGGGGCTGATACCACAATGCGGTTTTTCGGTCGCGGCAGCCAACCTCTATGCGACAGGCATTATTACGCTCGGCACGCTGATGGCCATTTTTCTCTCCACTTCCGACGAGATGCTGCCGATTTTGATTTCCGGCGGCGCAGGAGCGGCTTTGATTGTACAGATTTTGGGAATTAAGGTTATTCTTGCGATTGCAAGCGGTGTGCTGTTGGATATTTTCCTGCCGCAAAAATTTATCAGGCACAAAAAGGAACCGGACATTGAGGCATTTTGTCAACGGGAAAAATGCAAATGCGACGACAAGGAAAACATATGGCATTCCGCATACAAGCATACTGAAAAAATCAGCATTTTCATCTTTATTTTCTCTCTTATCGTCAACGCCGTTTTTGCATTTGGCGGCAGAGAGACCGTGCAGCTGCTGTTGACAGGAATGCCGATACTCAGCAAATTCATTGCGGCAGGCGTGGGGCTTATTCCCAGCTGTTATCCATCGGTATTGCTGACGCAGCTGTATCTTGACAATGCGATTACATTGGGCACAATGCTGGCGGGAACGCTCAGCAATGCAGGACTGGGATATCTGGTTTTATACCGGGTTAACCCGAATCGGAAAGAGAATCTGCGCATACTCGCACTATTGTACGGTTTGGGTGTTGTATTCGGCATCGTTGCGGAAATTTTGCTTTAAACGCTCAAACGGAACCTAAGGCCTCAGGTCTCAACGAAATGTGCGGCTATCCCTGCGTATAGCTTTGACGCAGAAGGGCTATTTCTTCCTCATATCCGGGAAGTTCGTTCGGCGTTTCCAAATTAACGGGAATACCTTTGAGCGCAGAATGATTGATAAACCGAATCAGAGCGTCTTTTCCTATTGTCCCATGCCCCAGCCGCTCGTGGCGGTCTTTATGCGACGCAAACTCCGTCATACTGTCGTTTAAATGAATCGCATGCAAACGATTCAGCCCGATGACACGGTCAAATTCTTCCAATACTTCGTCCAGACGGTTGACAATATCGTAGCCGGCAGAATAGACATGGCAGGTATCCAAGCATACACCGAGACGTTCCGGCGCATTAGAGCTGGCACGGGAAATTATTTCTGCCAGTTCCTCAAAACGAGAGCCTACTTCGCTTCCTTTGCCGGACATGGTTTCCAATAATACCGTTGTATGGCGCGCTTCCGGCATTACGGCATCCAAAATCTCGACGATTTGCGGAATAGCGGCGGCAACTCCCTGCCCTACGTGTGAACCGGGATGGAAATTATACAGGTTTCCGGGAAGATTTTCCATCCGTTTCAAATCATCGGCAAAAACCTCGCCGGCAAATTCCCGAACCGATGTATCTTTTGAACAGGGATTGAGCGTATACGGCGCATGAGCCAAAATTTTGCCAAACCCGCTCTGTTTTGCCAATGCCAGAAATTCAGAGACATCGGCCGGCTTTATGTCTTTGGCAGCACCGCCGCGGGGATTGCGCAAAAAGAACTGAAACGTATTGGCATTAATTTTCAAAGCCGTTTTTCCCATTGCGGCAAAACCGGCAGCTGATGACAGATGACACCCCAAATACAACATTTTACTCTCCTTGCACAATTTCTGACCGATTTGTTTTACAATTGATTTGCAAAAGCGTCAATTTTTTTATGCAAATATTATTTTTATACATATAAGATTATTTGTATACCAATCATTTTTGCGTACAGATAATTTTTTTGCGCACAGATGAAAAAAAAGCTTGTAATCTAATTTTTTTTTGTGTAGATATATGTTCGTTGAACAACGGAACGTAGTTCAGCCTGGTAGAACGCTGCGTTCGGGTCGCAGAGGTCAGTGGTTCGAATCCACCCGTTCCGACCAATGAAAAAAATTAAAAACGGATACTGAGAAGTGTCCGCTTTTTTTATACCCTTTTGTAGCCCAGTTCTAGCCACTCTTCCCTCTTTCAAAATTTTCTTATACTACGTTGTCAATGCATTAAATATAAGACTGGAAGTATACCTTTTTAGAATAAGTATACACCGACTACTTGGCGGTTTAATTTTGCCCACGTAGTCCTATTTTAATTGAATTTACTTAATTTACATATTTAGGTATACCTGCATTAGTTCACATCCAATGACCACACTCACACAGGGAATACCAGCCAAGTATATTTTATCATTAAAAATCAAATAGATATACCGACCACGTTATTTTTTTAATTTTTTTGAGACCGTTTTTCGATTTTTGGGAATTTACCTTTCGAAAGGAGGTCCAAATGACCCAAGCTGAAAAAATAATTAAAATTATAATGCCGGATTTACTCCGTTATTTAAATATGAAAAAAAGTGGCATTATTGCGCAGAAAAGACTGGATAATATTTTGTTTCCAAGCATGTATTGTGAACGTGATCAAGGACAAGAGTTTGAAGAAGATGGAGGCTCTCAATGCAAGTATCAATGCAAATAGCACTTTTAGAAAGACGCTCAATATCAGAACTGCAAGAAATATGGAAAAAATACTTTGATGCTCCCCCTACTACTTATAATAAGGAGTTCTACATTTCCAGGATTGCACACCGCATACAGGAACTTGCCTATGGTGGTTTAAGTGCAAATCAGCAGAAGTTGATAGCGAACATGTACGTACCACCAGAGGACAGAAATAACCTACCACCTGCCGGCACAAGAATTGTTAGGGAGTATTTGGGAGTTGAAAACGTTGTTACAGTTATGAAAGATGGCTTTGAATATAACGGTATGAAGTATTCCAGCCTGTCAGCGGTGGCAAAAAAAATTACCGGTCGAAAAATCTCTGGACGTTACTTTTTTGGATTAGATAAATAAAGGGACAAACCATGGAAGAACAAAAACAAATACGATGCGCAATTTACACACGCAAATCAACTGATGAAGGTCTTGAAAAAGAATTCAACACACTTGAAGCCCAACGTGAGGCCGGGGAAAACTTCGTAATGAGTATGAAGCATCAAGGTTGGGTGATTCTGCCCGATCATTATGATGATGGAGGCTTTAGCGGTGGTAACCTTAAAAGACCTGCATTAAAAAGATTGATGGCTGACGTTGAGAAAGGTAAAGTGGACATGATCGTTGTCTATAAGATAGACCGTTTAACACGTTCACTTCTTGATTTTGCACAGTTAGTACAGACCTTTGAAAAGAATAATTGCTCTTTTGTATCTGTCACACAGCATTTTAATACTTGCGATTCCATGGGCAAGCTAACATTAAACATCCTGCTGTCATTTGCACAATTTGAGCGTGAGCTTGGAGCTGAGCGCGTGCGTGATAAAATTGCGGCTAGTAAGAAAAAAGGAATGTGGACCGGTGGTCCGACTCCATTGGGATATGATATAAAAGAAAAGAAGCTTATTATAAATCAGGAAGAAGCAGAAGTCGTAAAATTTATATTTGACGATTACTTGAAGACAAAATCACAACTTCAAACGATGAAAAATGTAAATGAAAAAGGATACAAACCAAAGACACGAGTTACAAAAACAGGAAGAGTTGCATCAAAAGGTCGTTTCAACCATTCAATGATAAGTAATATATTAAGCAACCCTATTTACATTGGTATGGTAGCCTATAAAGACACTCTTTACGAAGGACAACACAAAGGCATCATTGACAAGGCTGTTTGGGACAATGTAGCAGATCTAAAAAAAAGTAATATTGGCTCAGGATTTTCTCCCCAAAAATCTGAAAAAGTAGCACTTCTTAAAGGGCTTTTAGAGTGTGAATGTTGTGGCGCAATGACACCAACCCGGAGTAAAAAAGGTAACAAATACTATGAGTATTACACTTCGAGTACCCTCAAGCACAGAGAAAAGACCAAGGAATACCACCGCGCAGTTTTGGCCCTGCGGTGGGTTCAAGGTGTGATCCGGATTAAAACAATGGATGAATGATAAGGGGCGCAACATGGATAAAAAAACAACTATTTTGCTCGATACTGCCGGTTTCCTTGCGGCTGTGCATAACTATAAGAAAAGTGAAATCGCAGATTTAATTGTTGCGCTGTGCGAATTTAATTTATACGGGTGCACTTCTGTAAAATTAACGGACATGAAAAAAATTCACTTTGATGCGATTCAAGAAGTAATTGAATTGCGCAATTCGCGTTGGCTTAAAACATGCGAGATTAACGCGCAAAACGCAAAAAAGCGAACTGCAAATCGCAAAGCGACCGCTGAGCGAAATTCAAGCGAGCCACCGGAACCAGCGCAAAGCGACCGCCCGGAAGATAAAGAGAGAGATAAAGAGAACGATAGTGAACTAGATGAAGATAAAGAGTCCGATAATGATTTTATAAATAAAAAAGATAGAAATAAAGAGGCGGAAAATGTGGATAAGTCCCGATACGTAGGTGCTCCGAGTGTTGAAGAAGTAGCGATTTATTGCAAGGAAAGTGGTTATACCATCGACCCGGTGGCGTTTGTGAAGTGGAATTCTGACCGAGGTTGGATGAATGGCAAGAAATACATCGCGCTGGATTGGCGAAAAGCTGTCCGGAAGTGGTTTTGCAAAGAAAACGGTTTGTCCTACTCCGAAATGGAGAGCATGACTGACATCTGTCACGATATGCTCAGCAAAGTAAAGGAGGCGCAAGATGAAGCCAATCACACCTGAACAAATCAAAAGAGATTTAGCAACGGCGGCTTACGTAGAGCGGCTTTTACCTCCGGTTCGACCGCCAAAATATCGGTGTTGGCTTTTTGAAATCGTTTACACTCCACAAGAAATTGCTTTTATGGATCAGCGACCAAAACCGCCTCGTCCAACTAAAGAGCAAATTGATATTTGGGAAAGAGTTATTCTGAAATGGTTGCCATTGCTGACTGTTGATGAAAGAACACTCGTATGGAAACGTGCTTGTCATATTCCTTGGAAGCTACTATGTCACGAATATAGCTTATCAAGGCCTCAATTGAACGTGCGATATGAACGTATTATCAATTACTTACGAGGTTACCTAGCAGGAAATTTGTCAAGACAAAAAAAGACAAGACATTTTCAAAAAAAAGTGCTATAAAAATTGGTATAATCGGGACGAAAGTGTAAACAGGCAATTCCGGTTATACATTTTTACAATAGCATTGAAATCCGCTGGCGGCAAACCGGCGGATTTTTTTTGTTGTAATTTTCCAATAAATCTGCCATAATCAGAGCAACCTCGTCGGGTGACGTGGTGATGTGGATTTAGGCCAACTTGTCCTACTATAACGGACTAAACAGGAGAAAATAACATGCTGAAAACAGCTGAAGCGGTGTCTATCGGCCACCCGGATAAAACAGCCGATTACATTTCAAGTTACATTTTAGACAGACTTATCGAGCAGGATCCCGGCGTTCATTACGCTGTGGAAGTTATGATCAAAGATAACTGCGTTATGCTCGGTGGTGAGGTCAAAGGTTCGGTAGATATGTCAGACATCGAAACATATGTCTGCAATGCCCTCCGAGAAATCGGTTATGATGAACATTACTCAGACATATGGAAAAATTATGCCATATCGGCCAATCTCGTGGAAAGCCTGTCCTCAGTTCCATAATGCCGATGTTCAAAATGTTGGACCATTACGAACGATCCGAGCTTCAAGCCGCGATCGTCAACGCAATGATAGCCGCATTTATTGAAACTCCAATGGATGGCGAAAGCCTGAACGAACTGTTCGGCGGCTCAAGTGATGATTACCTGTCTGCGAAAAAGGATTGGCAGGTTAAACTTGAAGGTGGCTCTATCATCCCTGTTTTTCCTGGTGATAAAGTCGCGCCATTCACACCATCACGACCGAACTCGGCTTATGGAGCTTTCGTTGAAAACTTGCTCAGACATATCGGAACCGGCCTTAACATTCCTTATGAATTGCTCTTGAAAGACTTTTCCAAGACAAATTATTCGTCCGCCCGGTCCGCATTGCTCGAGGCTTGGCGATACTTTAACGGTCGCCGGCAATGGCTTTCCACTTACTGGGCCACGCCGGTTTATGAGCTTTGGCTGGAAGAAGCAGTCAATAAAGGCTTGGTTGATGCACCGGACTTTTACGAGAACCGTTACGCTTACACAAGATGTAAGTGGATCGGTCCGGGGCGCGGCTGGGTTGACCCGGTCAAAGAAGCTCAGGCCTGCCAAATCCGAATGGATATCGGACTTTCAACATTAGAGGCCGAATGTGCCGGTCAAGGCTTGGACTGGGAAGAAGTTTTGGAACAACGTGCGAGAGAAAAAGCCAAACTCGCCGAATTAGGTTTAACAACTGAAGATTTAACTTCAAAGGAGGAAAAAACGTCACAAAACAATGATGAAATACAGCTTATAGAATAACTTTTTATGTATCTGGTAATTTTTGTTGACTTATTTGGGAATATCTGGTAATATCTAGTAAAATTGAAAGGAGGCAATATGCCAAGGATTAAAGATATTGTTATCACACCAGATATGTTAAATAAAATTGCTGAGATTGATCAATTCGTTGGTTCATGGAGTATAGATTTATCTAAATTAACACCTGCCGAATTAAAAGTTATGAAACGGGTTGCAACGATTGAGTCTGTCGGTTCTTCTAACCGTATTGAAGGTAATAAAATGACCGATGCTCAAATTGAAGAGCTATTTAGCCATATCAATAAAAAATCTTTTAAATCGCGTGATGAGGAGGAAGTTGCAGGATATTCTGACTTAATCAACACAATATTTGAGAATTATAATGATATTCCCCTAACGGAAAACTATATTAAGCAGTTACATCAAATTCTTTTGAAATATTCTTCTAAAGATGAACGTCATCGTGGTGAGTATAAAAAGGACAGTAATCGTGTAGCAGCTTATGATGCAACAGGAAAAGAAATCGGAACTATTTTTGAGACAGCTTCTCCTTTTGATACGCCCCAATTGATGAGCGAGTTAATTAAATGGACAAACGATACTTTTGCGGATCGGTTCTTACACCCCATCATAACAATAGGGATATTCATTGTTCATTTTTTGTCGATACATCCATTTACGGATGGAAACGGTCGTATGTCGCGTGCGTTGACTGTTTTATTGATGCTTAAAAATAAATACAGCTATATGCCGTATACTTCTATGGAATCAATTATCGAAGCAAGTAAAGATGCTTATTATCGGGCTTTGCGTGGAACACAAAAAACGATATGGAGTGATAAGGTTGATTATGAGCCTTGGTTAACGTTCTTTGTCACATCGCTTCAAAAGCAAAAACGTGCGTTGGAGGATAAAATTAAAAACATTAAAAAAGTGGATACAGATAAATTATCTCCGACCGCACGCGAAATTATGAGCCTGTTTGCCAGTAATTCAGAATTGGATATCTCTGAAATTGTTAAAAAAACGGGAAAAAATGCTGAGACAGTCCGCAAATCTGTACAAAGTCTGGTGAAAAAAGGATATTTGACAAAGCTTGGAACAACGCGCGGTGTTTCATATATACGAAAAAGCGCAGAATAATTCTTGTCTTTACGTATCTGGTAAAAGATAAGCAATTATCTGGGAATATCTGGTAATATTTTGCACAGAAATAAGATGATTTAGTAAATTCGCAATAATTTTGCAAATTTTTAGTATCTCATGGTTTCCATCCAAAAAGTGTCAAAATGTTAACAATTTTCCATCCGAAAAGTGTAAAAAATACAAATAAGTAATTGAAAATAATTGTATTATCTTTATTTTACAAAAATCTTAAAATACGAAAAAAATAAAATAGCCTCACTTTTGTGGGGCTTTTTTGATGCCTTTACGAACGAGAAAGTAAAGGTTGTTTGATTATCCTTTACTTTTTCAAAAAGAAAGTAAAGGTTTTTAATTTTTTGAAAGGAAAAAAATGAAACTCATGCAAAAGACAGTGTGGGCAATAACGCCCGAGATGCTCTCGACAATGATTTCGATAGCGCACCAAACGAACAAGAGCCCTGAGGCCATAGCCAAAGAAATGGGCCGCGATATGAAAAACACCTACGCCGTCTCTACCCGAGGCGGCGTTGCTGTTATACCGGTAACCGGTCCGCTATTCAGACATGCCAACCTTTTGACGGCGGTCTGTGGCGCGACATCTTATGAACTCTTGGCGCAAGACTTTAACAAAGCCCTGAACGACCCGAACATATCAGCCATTTTGTTTGATGTGGACAGCCCGGGCGGCGAAGTTAACGGTTGCTCCGAGTTGGCCGATATGATCTACAACGCTCGCGGTAAAAAGCCGATCCTCGCTTATGCATCAGGCTCTTGTTGCTCCGGTGCGTACTGGATCGCCTCAGCCTGCGACAAGATTATGGCGGCAGATACGGCTAACCACTTAGAATCGAAACCTGTTAACATCTGATTTACAACGATTAACAAATCAATTTCTTTCTCAGGTTTCTTATCAATACCCCAGTAAGGATCATTGTGGGCCATTCTTAGAGCAATATCTTTTTTGAATTTTGCGTGCGTTGGAATTGAAAAATCCATACCATATCTGTCATTATAGTCGGTGATAATTTCAGCCATACCATCTTCTTTAAATACGGTATTTTTCTCATTCTTTCCCGCATCGCTGGCATCAAAAAGTGCTGTAATTTTAAGCGGACTTTTTTCTTCCTTAAACAGCCTGTAGTACTGAATTGCTTCAGTTATACTACTTGTTGCTAAAATTGCGTGGAACTTGCTGTTGTGACTGAGTGTTTTCCAATTTTCCAGTATGTCTTGTACAACGGCTTTTCTGTGCTTTTCACAATTATATTGGCTTACAGGGACGTAATCTTCTATACCTTTGATGTATTTTCCATCATTTGAAAAAGATCCCGCCATGTTTACAGACCGCATAAATTTGTAATAAATCGCGGACTTTTCGGGATTATCAATGGCTTCTTCCACAGAGGAAGCTCTTGCTTTTTCAAGTGCAATAGCCTGTCTTAAGTCCTTATCCGCATAGGTCAGAACTTTATATGGGTCGAAACCCAACACATTTTTATCCCGAATACCATCAGCGATGCTGTATCTGTGTAATTCATCCCCAAATACTGTAGCGGTTGTATTCATTTCGCGCTCATTTTCTTCCAATATAGGCGTACCGGTAAAACCGAAGAAAATTGCATGAGGAAACGTATCTTTTATTGTAATCAACATGTCGCCAAATGTGGATCTGTGCGCCTCATCGACAATAAATACAATTCTCTTGGAGTTCATTTTTTGAATATCGCTTGCTTTTAGGCCGCCATCCTCTTTAATTCGGCTCATTTTTTGAATTGATGTAACTATAAGAGTATCTGCCGGATCTGGACTTTTTAATCTGTTTACAAGAACATCAGTGTTTTCTGTGCCTTGAACGGTTACACGTGCACTTGAAAAATTTTGATAGGCTTTGAGCGATTGTGTTCCCAGTTCTATGCGGTCGACTAAAAATACAACCTTATCTGCATCTTTAGAATCCGCAATGAGCTGGGCTGATTTGAAACTGGTCATTGTCTTTCCGGATCCTGTTGTATGCCAAATATATCCACCCAAGAGATTAGGTTGTGTCCAATCCGTTTTTGAAACTTTGTCAGAAATAGCGGCGGCGGCATAGTACTGATAGCTTCTCATGACTTTCAAAATGCCATCAGTATCATCAGCGATGGTATAAAAACCAATTAACTGATGGGCCATCGGAATGGAAAGTAACGATGATCCGATAACTTTCCAATCATTAATTGGCTCATTGTTCACGTTGGCCCAATGAAAGAAAAAGTCTTTATTGAATTTTCCATCTCTGCCGGGATTTGCAAAATAAACAGTTTCTTCCGGGTTCATGGCAACAAAAATTTGAATGAGACCAAATATACCAGTAAACAATCCCTCGTGAGAATACTTTTCTATTTGATAGCATGCCTGACTTACAGGAATTCCGGTGCGTTTAAGTTCGATATGGATAACCGGCATACCATTAATAAGAAGCGTTAAATCTCCGCGGCGATCATTCAGGACAGCCGATTTACTCTTAAATATAGGCTGTTGCACTATTTGATAGCGGCTCTGTCCGGCGGCAATTTCCATCCGGTCATATATTTTGAGGCTGACTTCCTTACCAAAATGTAATTTATCATCAGGGTTATCCCTTACGATAGACACTGTTTTGCCATTAATGAACTCATTCAACTTAAACGGTGTTTTCAAAGCAATTATTTGCTCGATAAGTTGTTGCATTTCTGTACGAGTTAGCCTGTAATCGTTCAAACGATCCTTTTCACGATTGTTTTCGAATAAAATATTGGCCCAATTTTGTATAAGATCCTCTTCAGTTGGGAACCTTAATACATCTTTTTCCCAACCTTTTGTTGAAAGTAACTCTATAAGAGCTTTTTCAAAATCTTTTTCTTCTGCAAATGCCATCTTTTTAAGTTTCCTTTCAAAATTTCTATACAAACATCTTTTCTAAGCAGGCTTTTTTGATATTTTTTAATTTTTCCAACTTACGCTGATGAAGAGTGATAAGGTTATCCATGTCTTCCAAAAAAATCGCAATCTTATTTTGCTCCGTTACCTGCGGACACATTATTTCAGTTTTTTGGACCTGTTCTTTGGACACGCTTGGAATGTTTGCTGACTGCTGACCTTTTATAAATGAGGTTTGTATATGTTTAATTTTGTGATATAAAAAGATCCAATTTGTTTCATCTTTAACATCAATCGAATAACAACTATTTCCAGCCCAGTAAGGCTTTTCACTTTTATTAACATATCCTGCATTTGCCCCACGTGCACTTATAATGACTTTTTTCCCAGTTTGATTGAAATCATCATAAAATCCTGTATATGAAGTGCCTCCATTATAAACTGGATACGGAGCATCATCGCGTTGTTTTGTCTTAATTACAAACTCGCCGATAGAAATTTTACAAAAATCGTCTAACTTACGCTGTTCCCAAGCGTCAGTAAATCCCTTAAAACGGATTTCAGGCACATCTGAATCATTTTTCGGGAACATTTTTTCTAAAAGTGCCTTTTTGACGTTGCTTAATTTGTCTAACTTACGCTGATGAAGAGTGATAAGGTTATCAAGGTTCGAGAAAAATGCTCCGATTTTTTGTTGCTCTGGTTTTGTCGGCCCAATAACTGGAAAGTCAACTAGAATATTTTGATTTAAATGTTTAATTGTTCCGCCCGTGGCTTTTTGGGCTAATCGGCTTTTCCTTTCGGAGCCAAACCATAACCGGCGAAACGAGGATTATTCTCTTTGTTTGAGGGATCCCAGTTTTGTGAATATGGCGGATTTGAAACAACTGCATCAACATATAGTGGATTATACGTTCCAACCGGATCGTTTTCATCAAAGTATGGCCAGTCATCTTCCAATGTATCGCCATTTCGAGCAACAATGTTATCAGGCAAAATACCACGCATAACTAAATTCATTCTTGTTAAGTTGTAAGTATTTTGTTTTAATTCCTGGGCAAAGTATTTGATATTGTTTTCATCTGCTATGTGTTTTGCAACAGAGCGGCCGATGTTAATCAGCAACGAACCTGATCCACTTGTCGGGTCATAAATTTGGATTTCTCTTTTATCTTTTAAGTGATTAGCAACAATTTCTGACATGAATAGCGAAACTTCATGCGGGGTATAGAACTCTCCGGCTTTTTTACCAGCGTTGGCGGCAAACATGCTGATTAAATACTCATAAATGAAACCAAGAACATCATAGTCCTGCTTTCCATCCATTGGTATATCTTTAATTAATTGCAATAATCCGCTTATTGCTTTTGTTTGAGCTCCGGAGCTATCGCCAAGTTTACTAAGTCCAGTTTGAAGTGTATCGAAAATGCCTTCAAATACTTTTTTATGCGTTGGGTTTCCCAAATTTTCGTTGCTAATTGTTGCTTATTCATAAATTGCTCCTATATTAAAATTAATCTTTAATTTTACATCTTTCTTCAAAATCTTCCGGTTTGATTACTTTAACGTGGCCACCCCAGGTGTAAAGGTGCCAGTCCATCTCGCGTGCGCCGCCGGCCCGGAACTTAACGGTTAGACTACATATTTACAGATATGTGTGGCAACATTATAAAAATTGCACGAGATGTTAAACCGTTGTCACGTGAAATGCACAGATGCTTTAACACAACAGCGGTGCTTGAAATTAACAAAGGCGAAGCAAATAAATTCGGTATGAAAGAAGGCGATATTTTACTAAATAAACGCCTGACCCCAAATTACGACTATGGTAAACTTACAATAAAAGATGCTGACTGCTATTACCGCTATGATAAGGATTTGTACGCTGAAAAGAACGGAACTCTTTACTTTTACTCGTACAAGTCACATGCTTGGTACGATGCGGAAAGAACACATCAAGAAGAGAATTTAGGCAACAGAATGGCAAATTGCCGTGAAATGGGAATTGAAAGAATAGACCTTTCAGCCGCAGAAACTGAATATTTAATGAATAAATACGAGAATGAATTACGTTCAGATTATGCAAAAACGCTAAAACGCTTCTTTCGGTTGCGGGAAAAATTGTTCTATTCGCAGGACCTGATCAACAATACTTATCAATTATATACCTACAAAAAAGGGTGGATTAATATGGATTGGATAAGTAATCCGCACAGAACATTTATTCTGAATAGCAAAATAGCACTAAAAGTAACTTCAAAAGACGTGGATACGCTTGTTAAAAAATATCAAAAGGAAGCAAAAAAGAATAATTACAAAGATGACTTTGATATTCTGACAAGAATGCATTATTACGACGATGGTGACCCGGACAATGAATATTACCTAGTGCTTGGCGGCACCTTATGGTGCATAAACGAGAAAAATAAAACCTATCAAACATTTCACGACGGGAAAAAAGAATGGACTGATATGGATTGGTTAGGTGACAAATTGGCTCATGAAGTTGAGTGCGCAAAACATCTTGGTAAACGCCTTGATTATGGTGAAATGCTTGAAACATTAAAAAGATTGGGCAATAAATAAGGAAGTTAAATTCATGAACAACTTCGAAATCCAAGAAAATTTTTTGAACCAACTTGCTAAGGCATACGACACATACGATGTATCGCTGATCGATGAATTTATTGCAAAGAATTTCAATTTCTCGCACATATGGCAGGTGTCGGAAATGAAAGGCCGCGATGTTTTCTTGTGTTATTTATCAATCAGACTTGAAGAAGCCAAGAAAAAAGGCCTGAAAGGTCGTTTTCTTATGACTTATCGACGTGGCGATGGTCGTCCAATGTTGTTGTGTCGAACAGACACATCTGAGAGCGGCAACTATGTTTTTATAGCCACAGAAAATAATGCCGGAAAAATAAAGAAACTTGAAGCCACTGCTTCAGGCCTGTTTTCGCTATTTTACAAAGATAAAGATCCGGATGATAAAAAGTAGTTTCTGACAATTTTTGACATGGCACAGCTTCGTTGTGTCATTTTTTGACTTCTGTTTACGGTGGCGCAATTGTAATCCTTTTTTATTTGTATAATTCTAATTCCGGTGGGGATGTCTGCCAGTAAAATGTAGATGTCCAGCGCAGGAGTTGTCGAAAAAATTCACAAATCTCTTGCGTTTGTTGTTAACATCGGGTATAGTATATCCTGTTGTGATGGCCCAATCACAACGTGGGTATACAAAGCCTAGATCTGTTAGGGCACTCGTTCACACAATGCGTGTGTGAATTACCATTGGTGTGAAACGATTGTTAATCGGGCATCTACTCGTTATGGGTGGATGCCAGTGAATAAGGCTTCGCCCAAATAGCTGGGCTACTTGTCTAACAGATCGTAGTTTGTACATCCACCCGCCTGAAACATGGCGGGTTAAAACTATGGGCTGAATGGATAAGTAATGGCTATATGCACGTTCTTTGGTCATAGATACGCACCGCTTACGGAAGCAGAGAAAGAAAAATTAACTGCTTCAATTACCGACCTTATCGTAAATCACGATGTTACTGAATTTTGGGTCGGTGCCAAAGGCGAATTTGATTCCCTTTGTAGCTATACAGTCAGACAACTCAAAGAAAAATTCCCAAACATAAAACTAGCACTTGTTCTGTCCTACATTCCAACAAATAAAGAGGATTACGAGTGGAAAGAGCGTTATTATGATCATATCTTTTTACCAGACGGTGTTGAGGTTGGTCCCCAGCGATTTGCGATCACAAGGCGCAACCGTTGGATGGCTCTCAACACAGATTACATGATATGTTACATTAAGCGCGATTATGGAGGAGCCTATGTCGCTATGAAAACAGCGATGACCCACAAAAAAAAGGTGATAAACATATGTCAAACATAGTGTGTAAATATGCTCTTATATGTTCGATGATGTTCATCACAACCTCAGCGTTAGCCGGAAATGAGCGCATTATGTCCTTTAATAAGGCCAAAAATGACCTGAAAAACCTGGTATATTATGACCATCATCAGACATTTTACTGTCATGTTCCTTTTGATGTTCATAATAGGACCATATTACCGTCAGATTTTTACATAGCGAAACATAAAAAACGCGCTGGCCGCATGGAATGGGAACATATAGTTCCGGCCGAGAACTTTGGTCGCGCATTCCGTGAATGGCGTGTGGGAGACCCGGCATGTGTTAACAAAAAAGGCCAACCATTCAAAGGCCGCCGCTGTGCAAACAAAACAAACAGCCAATTTCGTATGATGCAGGCTGACATGTATAATCTTTATCCGTCCGTTGGCGCGGTTAATGCTGTCCGGTCAAATTACAATTTTGCCGAATTACCGGAAGATGTTGATTTTATCATTGATGCTTGTAACTTTAAGGTGCTGGGCCACAAGGTTGAGCCGGCGGACATGTGCAAAGGCGAAATTGCCAGGACATACCTTTATTTTGATAGCGAATACCCAACATATAGCATGAGTAAGCAATCGCGGCGGATGATGGATGCCTGGAATGTTTTATATCCGGTCACACCATGGGAATGCACCCGGGCCAAACGTATCGAGGAAATCCAAGGAAACCCGAACCCATTCGTAAAAGAACCTTGCATTGAACAAGGATTGTATAGGTAGTATGACATAATTTAACATACTTTTTTTCTGATTTTTTTATAATTTAATTTGAAATGCGATCGACTTAAACCTTACGGCTGTATAGTGTTTGAGCAAACCTGCGAACTATGTCCGAACTACCGGCGAACTTTATCCGGACTACCTGCGACTTACCTCCAGACTACCTTCGACCCACACCCGGACTACATGCATAACGATTAGTAATGACAATTTTTGGCATTATATAATGCACGCACACTTGAAATAAAAAATTTAATAAAGTAAAATTTGCACATCTCAAAAAAGGATAAAACGGAGAAAAAGATAATGATTGGTGCAATAGCTGGGGATATAATTGGCAGTTTATACGAATGGAATAACATTAAATCAAAAGAATTTGATTTATTTAATCCACATTCATTTTTTACTGATGACACAGTGATGACAATTGCAGTTGGTCTTGCCTTAACTGAGTGTAAAGGTAAGTATGATAAGTTAAGCGAGCGTGTTATAGAATACATGAAAATGCTCGGGCAAAAACATCCTCATGCAGGATATGGCGGCCACTTTGGCATGTGGTTGATTTCTGCAGATCCACAACCTTATAACTCATATGGTAATGGAGCCGCAATGAGAATTAGTCCGGTTGCTTACTTTGCAGATACAATAGATGATGTAAAGAAACTGTCTTACGCTGTTACATCTGTCTCTCATAATCATCCGGAGGGGATAAAAGGAGCTGAGGCAACAGCTGTAGCTATTTTTCTCGCATTACAAGGAAAAACAAAAGAAGAAATTAAGGATTACATAGTCAAAAATTATTATCCACTTGAATTCACTCTTGATGAGATACGCCCAACCTATACTTTTGATGTATCCTGTCAAGGGAGTGTTCCTCAAGCATTAGAAGCTTTTTTTGAATCAAATGATTTTGAAGATGCAATCCGAAACGCGATATCGATCGGTGGTGATTCTGATACTATCGCCGCAATTACAGGTGGCATTGCTGAAGCTTACTATGGAGTTTCAGACGAAATAAAGCATTTTGTTGGAGAAAAATTGGGAGCGGCTTTGCGTATGTGCCTTGCCAAGACGGAAAAGGCAATATCTAGGCGAAGTAAATTAAACGAATAAGATGTAGCAAATGTATCTACCTGAAGGATAAAAAATGAAGTACGACGACGAAAAACTTTATATCGTAATTGATGAAGAAGTTAGAGAAATATTTGAAGACGAAGTCAGTAAACGCCTGCAGAATGGGTATTTACCTATTGGCGGAGTTTCAAATTATATTGATGAACTCAAATCTCTGCATTATTGCCAGGCTTTATTAAAACCGGCAGAAGATAATGATTAACGCAAGGTTTTAATTATCCCGGAACCGAATTTGTTTTCTAACTGGTCAATAACCCGGGAGAGTTTGTCATCTTCCGGCTCTAAATTATCAAACAGCGAGAACTGTTGTTTTTTGCCGATAGTAAGGTCCATCAAGGTGATTCCTGTTGCCCGGTAAGTCGTACCGCGGTGGTACAGCTGATCTAACAACTTATGCGCCGCATATCGCAAAGTCTTTTCGGAGTTCGTTGGCTTTTCAAGTTTTGTTTCTAATTGATAGACAGCAAATTCCTTTGTCCGGACCATAACCGCAATAGTTGAACAATATCCGTTCCATAGCCGGAGCTTTTTAGAAGCATTGTGTATATGTCCGGACAGTGTGGAATGCAGGTAATCTATATCTTTTGAAAATTCTGCAAACGCGCTGGTGTCCTGAATAGATTGCGGTGGTTCAGGTTTTGGATTTACCGGTGAGACTGTTTCTCCCAGGAGTTCGTGTTTCAGGGTTACTCCGTTTACGCCAAATCCTTTTCTCAGCCAGCTGTCGTCTTTTGAAACATATTCTTTTATGGTATTCACGTCATTATATAATAAGTGTTTAGAGTTCTGCCGGCCGACACCACAAACAGAATCAATCGGGTCATCGCCGACCTTGGCCAAGATTACATCCTTGTCTGGCCGGATCACATAAATACCACCGCATTTTTTTGCTTTATCGCTGGCCAACTTTGCCAGGGTTTTAGATGAACACAGGCCAATTGAAACTGGAATTCCTGTTCGGGTGAGAATGGCTGACCGGATATTTGTGATGAATTGTGTGTAGGTTATCTTGTGTAATTTGTTAAAACCGGTCACATCAGCGTAGGCTTCATCAACCGAAACAACCTCAACATCTGGTGTAAAATCTCGGATGGTGTCCATAACTTGTTGCGATATTTCGTGGTAAAGGGAGTGATGCGCAGGAATACAAATTGCATCAGGATGTTCGACTTTGGCCTTGAAATAAGGTTCGCCCATCTTAACGCCGAGTGCTTTTGCCTCCTTTGACCTGGAAACAATGATGCCTTTATCACCACCGCCGGTCATGACACAGACGGGCTTGCCCTGTAATTTTGGGTCCTTGACCCGCTCACAGGACACGAAAAAACAATCACAATCTATTAAAGCTATAATCCGTTGCATAAGAACAAGAGTAGAACATCTAACGCAAAAAGTCAATGTGTATACAGGTATATACACGGAAAAATAAAACCATTATAACTCGTTGTTGGGCATCATATTTAACGGATTTTGCTTCATAAATTTGATACCTCATTTTTTTGATTATTTGATGTGTCCATATTATCCAGCCCTATACGATGGGCTGTTATCAAATTGTTATCGGTGGTGATAACGGGGGGTAGCAGGGTTGTTGTTTTCTCTGGTGGTTTACAACTACATTTTACCACGAAAGGCAGGGAAATGCAATAACCATCCTTGCTGTGGCGTATCAAGGAATCTTACTGAACATATGGCGCACCTTATCCAAACGGCTGTTTGGACGACGGGGCTGGATGATTGGCTCGCCGACAGTGGCCTGATACCCTTTCAGTTCCGTCAGGCACACACTCCGCCCGTTGGTGTAAAAGGCCAAATCAGTACGGTATGCCTGTATGCAACGGGCGGGAATCTCGCCAGTAAAGACAACTTCATCCTTTTTTATCTGGGCCGTTTCGATGGTGGCACAGTATTTCGGCGCATCATGATAAGCCCTGGAAAGATATTCCCGGGGCGCATAGAGGGTGAAGGAGA
>OGHC01000219.1_pt1 | contig 51315 bp, 46 predicted proteins | sample 1571381 | NCBI WGS metagenome assembly OGHC01 (sample SAMEA2581945, study PRJEB24529) | metagenome | biome: Human gut stool | place: China | collected 2011 | reverse complement strand
GCGAATTCGTCCGGGCTACCTCTAGCCCTCCGATACCTGTTCCTGCAGGTATTGCGTCAGAATAATAATAAAAAAATGTTATATTTTAGGAAAAAACATTTCTTTCAAAATATCTCTATATAACATAATTTTATTATACAAGGCTATCGTATAAAGTCAAGTTAATTTATATTCAGTTAGCAATCGTTTTAACAAATTGATTTAGGTAATAAATGTTAGCAAACAAAAGACAAAACCAAAACCGGGTTAACAAAATTATTCTTGCCTTGAAGCAGGCCAGAATAAATCGAGGAATTACCAGATATCAATTGTCAAAAGACACCGGATTAAGCGACAGTTCCATTTCCAATATTGAGCAATTAAAACAAAATCCGACTTTAAGCACGCTGATTGAAATGGCCGTCAGCATTAACTTTGACTTGCCGAAAGCGATTAAAGAAAATTACCCCGATCTGCCAGAAGACGGGAAAAACACTTCTGGAAACGCCGGTGGCGAAGAAGACGAAACGCTCAGTCTGTCCCCTACCTTTTTTCTGATCACCGATGCCCTGAAAAGTATGAGCGAAGAAAAGCTCAGAGTCGTTTACAGCGTCATTAAGGGATTAAACGAAAAATAATCTCTAATTTTTGCATTATAAAATACTTGCTGATACAACAGAAGGATGCTATTACTATTATTAACAGCATATTCTGATATGTTAATTGCAACATGTAGCCCAATTCAGCCTATTTATCACACCTCAACGATCGGATTAAGCATGTTAATCAATAAAAGAAAAAATCAGAGCAGAGTAAATCAGGTTGTTCTTGCTTTCAAAAAAGCAAGAACAAAGAAAAACGTCAGCAGATACAAACTGGCTCAGGCTACAGGGTTAAGTGAAAGTTCAATCGCAAAAATCGAGGACTTAAAACAAAATCCGACTTTAAGCACTCTGATGGAAATGTCTGTCAGTATTAACTTCGACTTGCCGAAAGCGCTTAAGGAAAACTACCCCGACTTGCCCGAAGACGCAGAAAACGCTTCCGGAAACACCGGTGGCGAAGAAGATGAAACACTCGGCCTGTCTCCGACCTTTTTTCTGATCACCGACGCCCTGAAAAGCATGAGTGAAGAAAAGCTCAGAGTCGTTTACAGCGTCATTAAGGGCTTAAACGAAAAGTAAAATCCGCTCAGATAGAAAAAACGCCCTCAAAAGAAGAAAAAACGATTATCAAAAAAACCCCGGATTTCTCCGGGGTTTTTCCTGTCAATACGGTGCAAGGCTACGGCCTTGACATTACGTTCATCCTGACGGTTCCTTCTTTGCTTATGCCGCCGTCGGCAAGCGAAGCTTTCACCGTATGGCGAAGCGTGTACCACTGATAGGCGCCGTTTTCGTCTTCTCCGGCATTGCCCTTTTCAAAACTGAAACTGTTTTCCAGCTTTTCAAAATCATAGCACGGAAAATCGAATTCCGAAACGCCGTCGTCGTAAACCGCCTCGTCGTGGGCAACTTGAACCGTTATGGTAAAATAGTTGTATTTCACCACATAGTCCTGCTCGACCATAAACGACGAAAGGAACTTTTCTTCCGTCGTCCGCGGCGATTTGACGCCTTCATTGAGTTCGGCAGAAACAATGGCCAGATCACCGCCGTAAGCGCCGATCTCAACCCAGTGCAGCACTTCCGAATGGATAACCGCCCCGAGATTGATGACATAGTTGCGGTCAACTTCTTCACCGGTTGACCATTTCTGCTTAACCACCAGCATCGAAAGCGCATCTCCCGTTTCATCCGGACTGATACCGTAAGAAAGAAGAGAGCTGTTTACGATGTAAGGTTCGTCGGCCGGTCCCAGCTTTCGCCGCAAAAGCACGTCTGCCGTCACCTCATAGGTTTTGCCGTTAAAATCGACGGCAATCGTATGAGTGTAGCGTTTTTGCGCATAGGCAAAGCCTTCATCCTCGCCGGAATCCATATTTTCTATCTTTCCGCCTCTGTCCTGCAGGTTGGAATAATAGTAATAGGGCATCACCTGGCGGGTAAAACCGTCGTCGTAAACCGCCACTTCGAAAGGAAGTTCAAACGCCAGTTCAAAGTTCTCATACTTCACGGTATAAACCAGAAGGGAATCCGTAATCGTCACGAACCCGTCTTTGCGGCTTTCGCCGGCTCTCCTGGTTACGAAAGTTTCCGGTTTGTCACCGAAATGCCAGTTCGCAACTTCAACTTCCCGGCTGAAATCCGCCAGCTTGCCTCTCAGCGTTGCCTCAACCCGGTTGTCGAAGCTCGCGCGGGTCTGTCCCTGAACCTGAATCCAGGTTTTGTAACTGAGGCTGACGCCGCCTTCTTCATTAACCGTTTCCGTCACCGTTTCGTCGATACCGCTGTCGGAAACCTCGCTTTCGATCACTTCCGGCAATTCATAGTTATCCTTCTCGCAGGAAGTCAGTCCGCAGACGGCAAGAGCCGCACCCAGTGCGACAACAAGCCAAAATTTGTTTGTTTTCATATCAGAAATTATTTAAAGGGTTTAACAAAAATTTCCCGTTACTCTTTTTGCCGCAAATTTTGCCTTGAACCGCCCGCACGAAATGCGCCGGTTGTCAATAATAACGCATAAGACATAGAAAAAATAATTTGTTGCAAAAGACTTGATCGTATCGGAACAAAACGGCGCCGAACCATCCTCTTCCGAAACGACCCGTCCGGAACAAAGGGGAAAAGATGCATTATTATGCAGCCTTCTCCCCTTTTGCCGGATAGAGGGCCCCGCCCTAAAGGGGATTTTTATCACCCGAACTCAGTCAGGCAACGGGCGGGGATTAATATCTACCGCTACGCCAGACAGCTTCTATCCAGCATTTTCTGCTGCCGGAATGCCCCCATATCATTTTTGAACCGTTGACGGCACAAATACGATCATTGCCGTAATCACTTCCGTCATTGGCACTGTCACACCATCTGGAACAATATCCGTCGCCGATATATGACAGACTGCCGTCATTATTAATGACGTTTCCATAAGAAAAGTTTTTCTTTCTACAGGAAGATTTTCCGTTGTGACAATTATCATACTGAACACGCGACCGAATAAACGCATATTTCGTATTATCAGCATAGATAATCTGCGACCCGCCGCTGTTGGCATATCCATCATTATTGCCGATAAAACTTGCCGGATAAATGAAAAGATTATAATCCGTATTGCCTTTAGCCAAATACCAGTTGCTGTCAATCAAGGTCATCTGGCTGAAATGCTGACCACTGCCATCGGGATCGCCGTTACCGCCCAACTGGCACCCGATACAGGAACGAGCAACATAGGCATCCGCATATTTCAACGCCATCAACCCTTTCAAACTCAACCGGGAAGCGTTAAACTTTATATACGCTCCCTCATCTCCTGCAATAAAAGCTGCCACATTGCCGCTACCGCCATACACATTCATCGTTCCAAGATCATAATCATATCCTGTCGATTGGAAGGCGGAATGAATTGACAAGTCGCCGGTTACCTTACTGTTGCCCGCATTCGGGTTGCCGTTTTCACGCGTCAGAAGAATATTGGCTTTTATGTTGGCGCTCGAAAAGGAAACCTTGCCGTTATATATTTCCAACGGCTTTTCGACATTACCGCTTAAAGTCCAGTTCACACCATAAGTATTAACCGTACTTTTCAAACCGTTGACATTGCTGTTGGCATTGATCGAAACCGCAGAAGTACAAGCCACACTCATGGCCTTTGCCGCGTCTGAAGAAGTATCTCCTTCGTTATAAACAACATAGGCCGGGGAATAGTAGCGGGTTGCACTGCTGCAGCCGAGTTCACCCTGACCGGGATAAATCGTTCCCGTAGCCACCTGTCGCACCGACGTACAGCACCAATAAGACGGCCTTATACTACCGATTATGCCGCTACTTCCGCCGCAGAAACCTCCGCCTTCTTGATAAGCATAGCACATTGAATTGAAATTAGTGGCACAATACCCTGACACACAAACGCTTTTATATGTTGTAACCGGCGTTGAACAGGATTTGGAAGAAGTCAGAGTAACATACCCGGCAACAATACCGTATTTTGCTTTTTTTGTTACATTACCGTTGGCATCCAGCAGATTCTTGCCGTCAAAACGACCATATTTTTCATTTCCGTCCTCGGCAAGGAACTGTTGCACGGCTTTTGAACAGCTGATCGGCACGCAGGCGGAATGATTGGAATTCGGCTCATACCCGGGCTCGTTGCACTTTCTGATTTTAAAGTAAGTGTTGCCGGTCTGATCATACGGACAAACTTCGTAATCGCAGTCTTCGTTAAGCAGATTGCCTTCGTCATCCTTTTGGCACTGGACAGCTTTGGAACCGGGGCTGTAAGGCACGTGATCAAGATTGCGCGCATCATAACCGGCGCAGCTTGCGCAATCCGTATAATGCATAATCGTGTCAAAGCAGCTTCCTTCCGAAGCGTCACCGGTCAAAGGATAACAGCCGGCATCCGTCTTCGGATAATCGGCCGTATTGCAGCGGCAGAACTTATAATAAGTTTCCGTCTTGTTGCTGTTGGCATATTTGGTCGAACAGGGACCCTGCTTTTCGGCATTGAAATCACAGTCGCTTTCCACGCTCGGATCTTTCGGGAACATGCTGCCGAACTTCGGATAAATTCCCCGGTCGCATTGGCAGGAAGAATATCTTATCTCCGAAACAATACCGTGACTGTCCGTATCATAGCGCTGCTGCGTGCAAAAAGACCCCGAACCGTATGAGTTTTCATATCCCTCTCCGGCCGACCCTTTGGTCGTTTTGCATTCGTTGTCGGTATATTTGTACTGTGAAGAATCGCACTCGCATTTATATTTGTTGCCGCATCTTCCTTTTGTCACCAACGGATAAACGCACGGGGCATCATACACATATTCTTTGCTGCAGCATTTCACATATTCATTGTTATAAGGGCAGTAAGCGGTAATTTGTCTGTCAGGATCATTCTTACAATCCGACACTTTGGTATCAAAACCGTCTTGTGTACACAGTGCCCCTTTTCCATCCGGCTTTTCATATTCATCAAAACTGCCGCCGCCGGTACAGTTTTCCTCGCCGACGAAACAGACTTTGGCCGAAGCCGGCGCCGCACACAACAGGCACAGGCACGCGGACAAAAGCCCCAATCCCATGGTTTTATACAATATTTTCATGACCTTTCCCCTTTATCCATATATTTCGTTCAGGTGATGTAAAATATTGTACGATAGATAGTTATATCATTTTTCCCCGCTTTCCCTTGTTTTTTCGTCTTGATTTTTGCCGCATTTTAACGTACCTTTTTCCGCTACAGGAAAAAAGGAACATTTCCATACTTAAATCAATACGTTAAAACAAAAAATCAAACTCTTTTCAAAGCATCAAGAAAGCCTTGCAGGATATAGGCCGCAGCCGAAGCGTCCAACACTTTTTTGCGTTTTGCGCGCGACAAATCAACCTCTTTGATCAGGAAGCTTTCCATGGCCGAAGACGAAAGCCGTTCGTCCCAAAAAGCGACCGGCAAAGCAAACGTTCTTTCCATTTTGGCGGCAAAGGCGCGGACTTCGGCAGCAATTTCCCCTTCCTCGCCGTTCATTTGCAGCGGCAAGCCGAACACCATGCCGCCCGCTTCCTTCTCTTCAATAATCCGGCGCAGGGCCGCCTCGTCTTTTGTCCAGTCCCGGCGATAGACAATGGTATAGGAAGAGGCAATCGTCAGTGAGAGGTCGGACACCGCCACCCCCAGCCGGCGGCTGCCGTAATCAAAGCCGATCAGCGCTTTTTTGGCCGGCAGTTTCGCTTTAAAATCCGCAATTTCCATTTTTCCGTCCTCATAATTTTTTTGTCCGCTAATGAAATTTTAACGATGTTAACATATGTTATATCATAAGTAAAATTTTAAAATCCCAAGGTGTTAAAATGAAAATCATATATTACGCTGCCTTGGCGCTCGGATTCCTGATTTCCCCCGTTCGCGCCGAGTTGAAAATTGACGTTAACGGTGCCATGCGCGAGCCGATGCCGATCGCTTTTCCGCAAATGTCGGGGAGCGGCGAGGCCGCTTCCTACGGCGAACGGATTCGCGAAGTCGTGATCGCCGACCTGGAACGTTCCGGCCTTTTCCGCATTATTCCGGAAGACAGCTATATCCAGACTTTCACCTCGATTGACGAACTGCCGCGCTTTACCGACTGGAAAGCCCTTAACGCCGCCGCGCTCATCCAGAGCGCCATTTCCGAAATCGACGCCGCCAACCTGCGGGTAGAATTCCGTCTGTGGGACGTTTATTCCGAAGAACAGATGAAAGGCCAGTCGTTTACCACCACCAAAGACAACTGGCGGCGGGTAGCGCACGTAATCGCCGACGCCGTTTACGAACGCCTGACCGGAGAAAAAGGCTATTTTGACACCCGTATCGTCTACATTTCCGAAAGCGGCCCTGCCACCCGCCGCATCAAACGGCTGGCAATCATGGACCAGGACGGCGAAAATCACAAGTTTCTGACCAACGGCGCCTCCATGGCCCTCACCCCGCGTTTTTCGCCCAACCTGCAAAAAATCACCTATCTGTCCTATGCCGGCGCCACGCCGAAAGTCTATATGCTCGACATCGAAACCGGCGAGCAGAAACTGGTCGGCGAATTTAAGGGCATGACTTTTGCCCCCGTCTTTTCGCCCGACAGTTCCAAACTGCTTTTGAGCTACGCCAAAGGCAGCACCACCGACATTTACGAACTGGATTTGAAAACCGGCAAAAGCGTACAGCTCACTTCCGGCACTTCGATCAACACTTCGCCCAGCTACTCGCCGGACGGCAAACAGATCGTGTTTAACTCCGACCGCGGCGGCAACCAGCAGCTTTACGTCATGGACGCCGACGGCGGCAACGTCCGCCGCATCAGTTACGGCAACGGCCGCTATGCCACGCCGGTATGGTCGCCGCGCGGCGACTACATCGCCTTCACCAAAATGGCCGGCGGACAGTTTTATATCGGCGTCATGTACCCGGACGGCAGCGGCGAACGTCTGATCACCAGCGGCTATCTGGTGGAAGCGCCGGTTTGGGCGCCTAACGGCCGGGTGCTGATGTACTTCCGCCAGGACAAAGGCACTTCGCGCAGCAACGCGCCGGTCAAACTCTACACCATCGACCTCACCGGCTACAACGAACGGATGATCGTCACTCCGGCCGACGCTTCGGATCCGGCCTGGTCGCCGCTCCTGCCGTAACCGCAGCCGGATGTGCAATTTTGCAAAACAGACGCTTCGGCGTCTGTTTTATTATGATTCGAACGTCTGCGTAAGCAGGTAGATAGACATACCAGCCCAGCCGTAAAGCTTGCGTAGCTTCGGGCTGCGCGTTTGAGGTTCGGAATGCTTAATACCACTGGCGTTAGCCGGTGGAAGTTTATGCCTGCCGGATAAATCGTTCCGCTTCTTTAAGCCGTCCGATTCTCTTCATTTTAACGCAAGAACTTCCGGCACAAAAAAAGCTCCGCTTCCGCGGAGCCGATTTGAAAGGCATCAATTGATTAACCCTGACAAGCCTTGAACTTCGGGTTCTTCTTGTTAATAACGAAAATCCGGCCTTTACGACGAACGATTTTGCAGTCCTTATCGCGGTTTTTCTTGGTTTTTAAAGAACTATACAGTTTCATAACACATTCCTCATATCAGATGTTTTGCTGCAACTTATGCTAAAACTCGGCTTTTGTCAACCATATTTTTGGTAAAATGTGGTAAAAACCGAAGATTATTTTTGCATTGCAAAATATTTCCCCTATAATCGGCTTAAAGATTCAAACCAAGGAGCCATGATGAAAAAAACGTTTTTAATCATAACCGCCGCCCTGCTGCTTTCCGTCCCGGCACGCGCGCAGACCGTGGGATATATCGACGAGGTCAAAACGCTCGGCTACATTGCCGGCCAGGGCATGGCCTGCGGCGCTTCCAAATTCCAGACTTTCGAAATGCTGGCCCGCGCCATCCTCATCACCAAGGCGCCGAGTAACAAAATGCAGGCCAAAGCCATGTACGCCTACAACAACGCCAAGGCGGACGGCTATTTCGCCAAGCAGGCGGACGGTTTCTTTGAATGCGACGACATCAACCGTCGCTTTGACGACCAGCCGATCTATCAGGCGACGCTGTATGCCGACGGCAGCATCAAAATGCCCGACGGCAAAATTTTTACCCCGCGGCAGCCCTACGACGCCACCCTGCTCTACCAGGACAGGAACGACCGCATGAACGCGCAGAAAATATATGACCGCGGCAAAAAGGTAAAGGTCGGCAAAATAACCGTCGAAAACGATTCTTCCGCCGCCGGGACGTCCGCGGAAGCAACCGGCTACGGCCAGCCGCCGGCACCGGCCGAAGCCGCGATCGGACACATCCGGCGTCAATAAAAAAACAACTGATAAAGCAAACGACAATAAAGAGAGAAATAAGGAGAATATTTAAATGGCATCTTACCAGTATGTTTACGTCATGCAGAATTTAAGCAAGGTTTTTCCGGGAGGCAGAGAACTGTTTAAAGGCATCACGCTTTCCTTTTTGCCCGGTGCCAAAATCGGCGTGCTGGGCGTTAACGGCGCCGGCAAATCCACCCTGCTGAAAATCATGGCCGGCGTCGACAGGGAATTTAACGGCGAAGCCTGGGCGGCCGACGGTGTCAGGGTCGGCTATCTTGAACAGGAACCGAAACTGGACCCCGCCAAAAACGTGATCGAAAACATCATGGACGGCCTCGGCGAAACTCGCGACCTGCTGAAAAGATTCGAAGAAGTCTCCGCCCGTTTTGCCGAACCGATGAGCGACGAGGAAATGAACAACCTGATCATTGAACAGGCCGAGCTGCAGGAAAAAATCGACGCCTGCAACGGCTGGGACTTTGAACGCGGCATCCAGATCGCGATGGACGCCCTGCGCTGTCCGCCGGCCGACGCCGATGTTACCAAGCTTTCGGGCGGAGAAAAACGCCGGGTCGCCCTCTGCCGTCTGCTGCTGCAAAAGCCCGACATGCTGCTGTTGGATGAACCGACCAACCATTTGGACGCCGAATCGGTCGCCTGGCTGGAGAAACATCTGCAAAGCTATGCCGGCACGGTGGTAATGGTCACCCACGACCGCTATTTCCTCGACAACGTTACCGGCTGGATCCTGGAACTCGACCGCGGACAGGGCATTCCTTATGAAGGCAACTACTCCTCCTGGCTGGAACAGAAACGCAAACGCCTGGAGCAGGAAGAAAAAGAGGAAACCGCCCGTCAGCGCACGCTGGCCAGCGAACTGGAATGGATCAGAAAAAATCCGAAAGCCCGGCAGGCCAAGTCCAAAGCCCGCATTAACGCCTATGACGAACTGCTGCAGGCGGCTGCCAAAGACAAAATCACCACCGCCAACATCAATATTCCGATGACCGAGCGGCTGGGCGATCTGGTTATTGAAGCCGAACACATCACCAAAGGCTACGGTGACCGCATCCTGATCGACGACCTGTCGTTTAAGATTCCGAAGGGCGCCATCGTCGGCATCATCGGCCCCAACGGCGCCGGCAAAACCACCCTCTTCCGCATGATCACCGGGCAGGAAAAGCCGGATTCCGGCACCATCCGCATCGGCGACACCGTTGACCTCGGTTACGTTGACCAAAGCCGCGACGAGCTTAACCCCGACAAAAACGTCTGGGAAGAAATTTCTGACGGTCTGGACATGATCACCCTGGGCAAAAAAGAGTTTCCGTCCCGCGCCTACGTCGGCCAGTTCAATTTCAAAGGCGGCGACCAGCAGAAAAAGGTCGGCCAGCTGTCGGGCGGCGAACGCAACCGCGTTCATCTGGCGAAAATGCTGCGCAAGGGCGCCAACGTCATTTTGCTCGACGAACCGACCAACGATCTTGACGTCGATACCCTGCGCTCGCTGGAAGAAGGCATAATGAACTACCCCGGCTGCGTGCTGGTCACTTCGCACGACCGCTGGTTCCTGGATCGTCTGGCCACCCATATCCTTGCCTACGAGGGCAACGGCCACGTCGAATGGTTTGAAGGCAACTTCGAGGAATACGAAAAGGACAAAATCCGCCGTCTGGGCGAAGACGCCTGCAACCCGCACGCCATGAAATACAAACCTCTGGAAAGATAAGGCGGAAGTTTCCGGCAAACAAAAAAAACACCTTCCCTTTACGGAAGGTGTTTTTTTAAAAACAGGAAAAGACAAACGCGTTTATTCGTAAAAATAAAACTTGCCGCTGTATTTTCCTTTCGCCGTCAGACTGCCGATCGGAAGCGAAACTTCAAGATTCAGACGATAGCTCTCATAACTTGCCGTTTCGTTCTCAAGGTTCCAGTCTTCGGCCGCAATCGATGCCGAAGCGGGGTCATATTCACAGCATGCCATTTCTTCAATCAGCACGCCGTTGTCAAACAAAGCGCCGTAACGATAAAACGGAATCTCCAGATCAAACGCGTTATAATGAACAACGCAGTTTTCGCTTATGCGTTTCAGCGTTACATGCTTGCCATATTCCTCCCAGGATTCGGAAACCGGTTCCAGCGTCATATTCAGACGACGAACGTCCGCATACGCACAGTCCGGTTCGCACGCACGGGCATAGTTCGATTCGCCGCCGACGGGAAGTTCCGCGGAATAAGTTTCCTCCCGTTCTTCTCCCGTCGACATCAGCGACCTGACCGTAATCGTCGACAGAAAACCGTCGCCTTCGCTTTTGGCCGTCACCGATTTTTCCGTAACTTCGCTCCTGACGACATAAGACGCGCCGGCTGCCCCCAAAGCCCGCCTCAGCGTCACTTCGGCTTTCACCTCGTAAGTTTCGCCGCCGAACTCGACGGAAATCGAATGCCTGAAGATTCTGCGCGCATACGCATAATCTCCGTCAACATAAGAATCCGCCGCTTCCGTCACGCCGCCGTTGTCACGGATGTTGCCGAAATAATGATAAGGCATCACCTGACGGGTTACGCCGTCGTCATAAACGCCGACTTCATAATGCAGATGATACGAAAACTCAAATTCTTCCGTAATCACCGTATACACCAAAACGGAATCGGTTACGGTCACAAAACCTTCGGTTCTGCTTTCTCCGGCTTCCCGGGTCTGAACAATACGGGACGTACCGAAATCCCAGACGGCAACGTCTCTGACCTCCGTCACATTCGGCATTGAAGCGTTTAACGTGACCGATACGCGGTTGTCAAAAGCGCCTTTTGTCACGCCTCTGACCATCATCCACGATTCGTAACTTAATGATTGTCCGTCCGAAGTCGACGTTACCGTAACTTCTTCCGCGCTGCCGTTGTCATAGACTTCGCTTTCTATAACTTCCGGAAGCAGCGGCTCTTTTTCGCAGGAACTCATCAATACCACTCCGCAAATTACGGCAGCTGCTGCCAAAATTTGCACAAATCTGTTTGCTTTCATATAATAAGTATTTAAATGTGAAACTTTACTTTTTATGTCTTTCAAGCTTTTTTATGGCATTTTTACAAACCGCATGCCGACGTTCTCGGCCTGTTTAATGATAAACTTAATAGTTGCGGATAATAATTTTGTTTGAAACTTCGCCGTTTTCCGTCCGGCAGACGCCCTAAGGCTCGGCTCTGGGTTTTGTTTTTGAGCTCAACTTTCGCCGTTTCTCTGTGCTTTCCTTTTTCGCCTTTTCTTTCCTCTCCTGCTCTCCTGCCGTTCTCTCCCTTTCCTTTTTTCTCTTCTTTTTCTTGCCCCTTCACTCCATCTTCTCACTTACTCTCTTTGCTCTTCTTCTCCGCTCTCTTCCTTTTTCCTTGTTCTCTTCACTCTCCTCTCCGCTTTTTTCTCTTCCTTTTTCCCTGTCCTCTTTGCTTTCCTTCTCAGTCCTTTTTCTCTCCCTTTTTCATTCCTCAAAATCCCCAAGCTCGCCCTCTGCTTGCGCTTACCGGATGCCGTCAGGGAGAAAAAGAGAATAACGGCAGACGTCGATCCGGGATCCGCGGGAAGGAAAGCTTCAAACTCCGGGCTTTCCTCCCTGCCCCGTATTTAAGAGGGCCCCGCCCTAAAGGGGATTTGTATCACCCGAACTTATCCGGGCAACGGGCGGGGACAATTTAACTGCAGGTCAGCATCTGAGCACACTCTATAGCTTCTGTCCAACATTTGTTCTTATTACGACAATCATGATTCCACAATTTTATCTTGCATGCACGAGACAAATATTCGGTAGGAGCATCATGCGAATTGACAGAGCAAGCCCACCCGCTCTTAGCAGCTAACCGTCCTGTATCAGTCAACCATTGATCTACATTCGCCGTTTCTACAGAATAGCTATCTAGCAACGTTGCCGTTCCATCTGCATTGATCTTACAAGCAAAACTACTTAACTGCCCTGTCTCTCCCGGATCGTCATCACGAAATTTCTTACTTTCCGCCCTAGGAGAACAATACAAAGCTGGTTGATTACACTCAGTTCCCCACCTATGATCAACGGGACGTGTATAATATTCCGCAAAAGAACATGTTCTCCACGTTACACTATCTTTGGGCTTAATCTGCGCCTGAACCCCGTTCTGTTCTTCTGTCTTAACTGAACTTCCTACAGTTAATGAAAGTTTATACGTCTTTTCTCCGTAAAGTTTCCAACTTACATTACCTTTCAAAGAAATACTTGCTCCTTTGCCTTTCCTACCAGCAATGGAAGCGCTATTTAGTCCCACGTAACCATCGCTGTAAATATTGGCAGATGCTCCCGATTCCGGACCGTTGATAAACACTCCGGCACTCATGGTGTTTCCCAATTCTGGATACACACTAATCAGCCCGCCCAGCATTTCGCCGCCGGAAGGCAGGTTGATTACGGCAACGTCACTTACCGAAGAAATCGGGACGGCAAAATTCAACGCTTTATACTCAAAGTTATATCCGTCGGCCGTCAATTTTGACTTAAACGTGTAACTGCTCTTTTCGTCACCGAAAACAACTTTCGGCTCGTTCCCCGCCAAGGTAACTGCTTTTTCAAAAGCAACATTGCTTCCGGTCAGATTGGCATTCTCCAACCTGAGCGGCCTTCTTACCGAAACCGCTTTGGCAAAAGCAATATTTACGTCAACAAAAGTCAACTCCCCGCTTTCGCTTTTGTTTCTCGGGAAATTCGTCCCGGAAAAATTCCCCGTCGGTTTATCCTCTTTCTCGCAGGAAGCGACAACACCTTCTCCGTCCCGCCCTTCACTCTTTCCGAAATACAATCCGGACCACAGAGTAGTTATTTTTGACGCTCCCAGCCCGGTCGCGTTGGCATTGCTTTCTATGGTTACGTCATCAAGCAAAATACCGACCTCCGCATCCGGCAGCACGACCTCGGCACCGACGGCATAAGTCTGCTCCGCTACCGGCAGTTTCGCCTTTTCTTCTTCCGTCAGCTTTTTATAAGTAACAACGTTCTTGCCGTTGAAAACACCCATATTCTTATCCGTCATTTCTGACAGGTAAAGCTTTACCGCGTCCGCGCAGGGGATACGTTCACAACCGTCACCCTTCTGAGTCGGCTGCCAGCCTTTTTCACACTGGGTAATAAATACCCGGTTTTTACCGGTCGGACACGGGCACGGATTCCAATCTGTTGCCTTATCATAATTTTCTCCGCCGCTTACCGCTTTGCCGTCCCTCAATTCCACCGGATAAGCCTCGCACGAACAGCAGTCTTCCGCAAAAGTGACGCCGCCCTCGACGCAGGTCTTACCCTCACCGCCGTAATCACAATCGGCAACCTGCACCTTATATTTGCCTTTGTCACACACGCAGGTGTCCGTATATTCCGCTCCCGAACTGTCCTTGCACAGGTTTTGCGTTTTGTCGCACTTTTCTTTGGGCTGAGTATACGTTCCCCGGTCACATAAACAGGCAGAATATAAAATTTCCTTTACCGTTTTGGCCTGCAAATTTTCCCCCTCGCCGGAAGAAACCGAAGACACCTGGGTACAGCTTGCCCCGGCCGGATAAGCATTGTCGCTTTCACACTGCTCTTCCGTATATTTGTAAATGTTCGGATCGCAGGAACAGGAATATTTATTGCCGCATTTCCCGGTCATGATATGAGGATAAGTGCAGGAATCATAAATATATTCCTTGCCGCAGCACATAACATAGCTGCTGTTGTAAGGGCAATAAGCGACAACATGCTTTTCTCCCGCACATTCGCTTTTCAAAATATACCCCTCGGCCTCGCACAGTTTGCCGTCCTCACCCGGATCTTTATAATCCTCGAAACTGCCGCCGCCGGTACAGTTTTCCTCGCCGACAAAGCAGACCTTGGCCGAAGCCGGCGCCGCACACAACAGGTACAGGCACGCGGACAAAAGTCCCAATCCCATGGTTTTATACAATATTTTCATGACCTTTCCCCTTTATCCATATATTTCGTTCAGGTGATGTAAAATATTGTACGATAGATAGTTATAGAAATTTTCTCCGCTTTCCCTTGTTTTTTCGTCTTGATTTCCGCCGCATTTTATCGTACCTTTTTCCGCTACAGGGAAAATCAAACAAAAAACATTGTTTTTCAACGTATTAACAGACGCAAAAGCACGTTCAAACACAACGAAAAACCGGCCTTTCGGCCGGCATCAATCAATCGGTCAAAAAGCTCACCGGCTTAACCAGTCGTTATAATGCTTACGATTGCGGATTGCCGTCTGCGCCTCATGCGGCAGGCTCTTGAAAATCCGTTTCGAGGCCAGCCGGCGTTTATGCGGCAGTTCCAGGCGTCCCCATTCGGTGCGGTTATAAACCGGGAACATCGCCTGCATACACTCGTCCAGCCCCTTATAGCGCTCGCCGGAAGGAATGTCGGTTAACCGTGCCAGCGCACGGTCATAGGCTTTCAGCTGTTTTTGATAATCCGGTTCGTTTTTTGCCTTGTCCAGCAAAAAGCGGAAATCGCTGCGCGCCATTTTCTCCACCGCTTTGACGCATTCCCGATACTGCGGATAAGTTTTCGGCAGCAGATTTAAGGCCCGCAGGCCGTAATTATAAGTTTCCCCGGTGGTTCCGCCCATTTCCGGCAAATGATGAATTACGCTGCGCAAATGGTTGGCAAGATTATGGTTTTGCGGACAGTTGTTAATGAATTTTTTGGTATGTCTGCGCCAATCAAGCAAATCTTCCGCCGTCCGCTGGTCTGCCTGCATCATCGCATAGGCAAAATACATGGTATATTCGTCACCGAGAGCAGGCTCTTTCGGAAAAGTCTTTTTCAATCCGCCGATCAGCTGCCGCAGTTCCTCCCCGTCAACCAGCAGGTTAAAACCCGCCGTCAGTTCATCGGCGCTTTGCACCCGCCGATAATGTTCGATAAGTTTGACCTTAAGGTCTTGAAAAGTTTCTGCCATCGGACAGTTCCGTTATTAAAAAATTACAAGTCTTTTACCATCCGCGCAAAGGTAATGCCGTTTTCCTCGAAAATGTCGCCTTCCTGCCGGTAGCCGAGTTTCTCGTAAAAATGAACGACTGACAGCATCGCATGCATGACAATCCGTGAATATCCCGCTTCCCTGGCGCGTTTTTCGGCATATTTTACCATCTCGCGGCCGACGCCCTCACGCTGATATTTACTGTCCACCGCCACCTGCATCAGCCGGATTTCCTCATCGTTGACCGGTACCAGCATCAGTCCGCCGACCAGATTGTCATCCAGACTTTCCACACAGCCGATATGCAGATAGTTCATTTCCTTTTCGCGGTACATATCCAGAAATTTCAAACCAAGCGGTTCAAGCAGGACCTTGTAACGCAGTTCCACCAGCTCGTCATAGCGGGAAGAACCGAAATCGACGTCAATCATTTTTCTCATCTCAAACCTCCTGTCCGGATACATATTTATTGTTAGCATATTTTGCGGCCGTAATCAATATTATATTGCCTAATCTTTTTTTTTGCCCTATTTATGGGTATTAATACGGATAATTCAAGACAGGAAAGACATGGTTCACGATTTAAATCTTATTCGCAACTTTGCCATCATCGCCCACATCGACCACGGAAAATCGACCCTGGCCGACCGTTTGATCGAATACTGCGGCGGCCTTTCCAGCCGCGAAATGCAGGAACAGGTGCTCGATTCCATGGACATTGAGCGCGAACGCGGCATTACCATCAAAGCCCAGACCGTCCGCCTCAACTATACCGCGGAAGACGGCAAAACCTACCAGCTCAACCTGATGGACACCCCCGGCCACGTTGACTTTTCCTATGAAGTCAGCCGCTCGCTTGCCTCCTGCGAAGGCTCGATCCTGGTGGTCGACGCCACTCAGGGGGTAGAGGCGCAAACGCTGGCAAACGTTTATCTGGCAATTGACAACAATCACGAAATCATCCCTGTTCTAAATAAGGTTGACCTGCCTTCGGCCGAACCGGAAAAAGTCAAACGGCAGATTGAAGACGTCATCGGCCTCGACGCCTCCGGCGCGGTGGAAACTTCCGGCAAAACCGGCTTCGGCGTACCCGCCTTGCTGGAAGCGGTCGTAACCCGGCTGCCGGCGCCCGCAGGTGATGAAAACGCGCCCTTGAAAGCGCTTTTGATTGACAGCTGGTACGATTCCTACCTCGGGGTCATCATTCTGGTGCGGATCAAAGACGGCATTATCCGCAAAAAACAGCAAATCCGCATGATGGCTGCCGGCACCGTTTATCAAATTGACAAAGTCGGCATCTTCACCCCCAAAATGCAGGACGTTGACGCGCTCTATCCGGGAGAAATCGGCTTCATCACCGCAAGCATCAAAAGCGTCAGCGACTGCCGCGTCGGCGATACCATTACCGACAACCGCACTCCCTGCGAAGCGCCGCTCACCGGTTTCAAACCGTCTGTCCCGGTGGTTTTCTGTTCAATCTTCCCGGTTGACAGCAGCCAGTACGAAAACTTAAAAGACGCTCTTGCCAAACTGAAATTAAACGACGCCAGCATCGACTATCAGAACGAAAACTCGGCCGCGCTCGGGCTCGGCTTCCGCTGCGGCTTTCTCGGTCTTCTGCACATGGAAATCATTCAGGAGCGCCTGGGACGGGAATTTGACCTTGACCTTATTACCACCGCGCCCTCGGTTGCCTATAACCTCAACATGACCAACGGCGAACGGCTCACCCTCTGCAACCCGGCCGACATGCCGGACCTTTCGACCGTGCGTTCAATCGAAGAACCGGTGGTGCGCGCCACCATTCTGGTACCCGACGAATATCTCGGCGCGGTCCTAAAACTCTGCAACGACCGCCGCGGCGTACAGGAAGAACTTACCTATGCCGGCAGCCGGGCAATGGTGGTCTACAAAATTCCCTTAAACGAAATCGTTTTCGACTTTTACGACCGGTTGAAATCAATCACCAGCGGCTACGCCAGTTTTGATTACGAAATTGTCGGCCATCAGGAATCCGACCTGGTCAAGGTGCAGATTCTCATCAACGAAGAACCGGTCGACGCACTGGCTTTCCTCTGCCACCGTTCGGAAGCGGAAGCCCGCGGCCGGCAGATTTGCGAACGCTTAAAAGACCTGATTCCCCGGCATTTGTTCAAAATTCCGATCCAGGCGGCAATCGGCGGCCGCGTCATCGCCCGCGAAACCATTTCCGCCCTGCGCAAAGACGTCACCGCCAAATGCTACGGCGGCGACATCACCCGCAAACGCAAACTGCTTGACAAACAAAAGAAAGGCAAACTCCGGATGCGTCAGTTCGGCAAAGTGGAAATTCCGCAGTCTGCCTTTATCGAAGCCTTGCGCATCAGCGACAAGTAAATCTCATTTCATTTACCGCTTGAGAAACAAACGAGGATTTATTATAATTACAGAAAATTATTTGGGAGGACCGTTCATGAAATTACCGATTTTGTTAATCACCGGGCTGATGCTGTTCTATCCGGCCGCCGGCTTTGCCCAGTCCGTCGAAGGCGTGCAGTCTTTCAGCCAGCCGGAAGGCTCCTGGAAACGGGAAAATCAGGCGACGGAAGAAGAAGTCAAACCCCAGCAGCGTTTTTACGACGAAGCCGGCAAGTTTGCCATCGATAACATCGTCAACGCCGAACAGGTCTTCTGTTATGAAGTTTTTCCGCAAAACAACGAATATGAAGGTTACACACTGGACGGTTTTCCGATTCGCGGTTTCTGCGGCGTAATGGGCGAACCGGTACGCGACATGGTAACCAAATATTTTCTCGGCACCGAAGGAAACGTATTGTTTGACCAGGCCGAGCAATGCGTTATCCAGCCCAAAATCATCATTCGTTTTGTCCGCGGCGTCGACTACACGGACATGCTGATCTCTTCGCCCTGCCATTCGTTCGCCATTTTCTACGGCGGGGGCGTTCATGTATACAACTTCAAACCGGGGGCGGCAATCATCGACGCCATGCTGAAGGCGCTCGGCCCCAAACATTCCGAATTCGTGTCGCCGTCGCTCTTAAACCAGGTGCTGCCGATCGGCGTCATTCAAAACGAACAGCAGCGTAAAATCGTCAACAAACGCAGCGAACCGATCCGCAAGTGGGAACAGAAAACCAAAGCGGAAGAAGCCAAGCGCGCGGCGGAAGAAAAGAAAAACAACAGCGGCTGGAACAAGCTGAAAATGAAGCCCTTCGGCCAGATGCAGTAACTCGCTGACGACGATAAAACTGCTCAATGCCCTCCGAAACAGTTTCGGAGGGCATTGCATTTGTCCCCCCTTTTTTACATCACGGACAATGCGGTCCGGTCGACAGTTCGCCCCGTTTTTCCTCTCCGAAAAAAGACGGCTTTTCCGCCATCAACCGTCACGGTGGCAAACCCGTTGCAATACCCGTCCCGACTTCTCCTCCGTGCCTCTCCCCGCAAGCCGAAAAATCCGGTCGACAGTTCGTCCCGCTTTTCCTCTCCAAAAAAAAACGGCGTTTTCCGTCATCAACACGGTATGACAGCCACAAACCGTTGCAATACACGTTCCGACTTCTCCTCCCCCTCACAATCAACGGCTTACCTTGTTTCGTTTAAATTTTTACGCCCCGTATTTTCTAAGCGTCGACAGCGATTTTTTCCCTTTTTTAACCAAACGTTTTTCCGGTGACGGATTCTCATTATTCCTCGTCGGGAAACACCAGGAAAAACACGCGTTACAAATAAAAAACGACAACGGCCATTTTTCGTTTGCTTAAATCTGTCTCTGTTTCGGCCGGCCAAACTTTTCCGGGCACGCTACATCCCGTCAATCGTATCCGGTTTGCCTTATTTCGTTTTAAATTTTACACCCTGTATTTCCTAAGCGCCGGCTGCGTTTTTTCCTTTTTCAGCCAAATACTTTTCCGGCGACGGACCCTCATTATTCTTTGCTGACAAACACCCGGAAAAACACGAGTTACAAATAAAAAACGACAACGGCCATTTTTCGTTTGCTTAAATCTGTCCCTGTTTCGGCCGGCCAAACTTTCCCGGGCACGCTACATCCCGTCAATCGTATCCGGCACCCTGTTGCGGCCTTTTCCCGTCAAGGTGCAAAATCCCGGTCATTCCCGGCGCAAGAGAGGGACGCTACAAATTATTTTGCCCCGCCGGCACATCGGCAAAAAGAAAATCCCCGTCCTTAGCGAACGGGGAATTTTCCGACGACCTGAGAATTACCACGGATCGTTATACTTCAGAGCCGGATCGTTCAGACGATCAAGGTTTGTCGCACCTTGTTTGCTCCAAAAATCACGACGCGTTCCTTTCAGTTGATCGTAAGCTGTGTCAACATAATCACTGTCAAACGCCTCGCGGCGGAAATAACAATAGACCGTCACATAAGCTTCCAGTTCACGATAATGAACCGGATACAGGTTCCAGTAAACGGTATCCTGCTCATTTGTTTTATCAGCATCGCCTTTATTGTCTTTATCCAGATTTCCATTAATAAAATCCTCGTAATAAGCCTTCGGATAAATGAAACCCATCACCGTGCCCCAGCCGGTAAACGTCTTCAAATTCTCGCATTTTCCTTTCAGATTCAAACCGCCGCAATTAGGCAAAACCATCGCCTTCAGCCATGTGCTTTTCTGAAAAGTGAGCGGATTGACCGGTTCGATTTCTTCCGTGTCCGTACGTCTCTCACCGTCCTGAGTATACCAATACAAATACGGATTGTTATGCGTGCTGATGTCTATCTTGCTGTTTTTAGACACCGGCGTACCGGCCTGCGCCATCGCCCAACCCGAAGGATTGATGGTAATTACTTTGGAGTATCCCGGCGGACAGGTCGGAGAAGGTACGAAGCCAAGGTACGCAGAAGTATACTCTTCAGCCGATCCGTTGGTTATTTCACTAAAATTTCCACCCTTCAAAGGATCCGATCCGTTTGTCCAGACCACGTCGTCTTTGAACGTATTATCGACCACGTAAATCCCCTTGTTGACAAAATCCGGCAAGATATCACTCAGACGGGCGCCGCCGCGGGTTGTCAGTTTGATGTCATGCATAACCGACGTATAGGCCGGATTGACTTCAAACTTGTTAAAAGGAATTACCTCTTTGCCGTCCGTTCCTTTAATGGTGCTTATATCGCCGCTGTTGATAGTGCTGTTCGTGGTTCCTTCCAAAATGGTACCATCGGGAATCGTTTGGGCAATAAAACGATCTGCGGCAATATAGCCGACCGGCGCATAAGTTTCTTTATAACCGGCTTCGGTTTCCGTTCCTTTAATCTCGGCATTGGTCAGCCGCTGCTCTGCAGATACGGAAGCGGATGCCAGATTAATGGCGCCCTTGCGGATATAAACGCTGCCACGCTCTTTGTCATCGGGTATCACACTTTCGTCGGAGTTGTTATCCACCTGCAAAATGGTGTCGCCTTTGTTGACATCCAGCTGGGTATCGGCATTGCCCACGGTTGTCAAGATCCTAAAATCCCCTTTGTTGACATACAAGGCGGGGTTACCCATCTCTATCGTATGCGAACCATCCTTATTGGCCGTCAGCGGATTATCGGGATAATCGCCACCGCTGACGTCATGATCATAAATCGCAAAACCACCGGCAAAACGAGAGGTTATATAATCTTTCTCGCGGGAAGCGCGAATATCGACGACCGGCCGCGCCTTGTTGCCGTCAATTTGGGCTTCGCTGATAGTAAAGTCCATGCCGCCCAGCCCGAAGAGGTTGTCTTCCCCGTCAGTTCTCTCTCTCTGATAAAGATCATCATGCGTATATCCGGCCTCGTCAAACTCCTGCGACACAAAGCGCGCATAGTCGGTAACCGAATCTATATACCCCGTACGATCACGGGTAGCCGTTACTTTCGTCTTATCATTATACGCGCGCAGCATGTCGTCCTGAATGGAAACAACGGACTGATCAAAAAAGTTTCCGTTCTCATCAACGGTCGACAGGGAAATGGCGTTAAACGCGCCGAGCTTGATCTGTCCGTCAGCCGTATCGTTGTTTGCGGTACTGTCGCGATAGTTGTCAACGTCATGTTCAATCAGACCGACGTTAAAACCGTCCGCGGCAGTGGCGTTGGCCAGCATGTTGATGCCGCTTTCGTGTTTCATGCGAATGCCGCTCTGCACTTCGGTGCCGTCATCAAGCGTATCGTCAACTTCCGCAATCTGCATCCGGTATCCCAGCTCGCCGGAAACCGGATCATCATGATGACCGACCAGCATTCTGCCTTCCGGGTTGGCGGCATCCGTGCCTTTCTGCTCAGCCACCAGATAAAAATCCTTGTCTTCGGTAACGTCGTCAAAGTCTTCGGGACGGACGCCGGCACGCAGTTTGGCCGCATCGACGTTATAAGCTTTCAGCTTGGCCGTTTTCAAACTGTCTTTGACAAACGCCGGACCGTTGACGGTCAGCGCATGCTCACCGGTCAAGTCGGCACTCTCAAACTCACCGTTAACAATACTCGGCGTGCCGTCGTCATTATAGGTGTAAGTCGTATAAGACGCGTTATGAACGTTGCCGCCCCCGACAATAACCGCCGGCGCTGCATTTTGTTCCGGCCACTGATCCTTGTGATAATTGTCATATTTACCGCCGTCCGGAGCGATTCCCGGATTGCGGACGCTCAACGCGCCGTCAATCACGTTGACCCGTTCGGCATTGGCGGCAATCAGCTTCTGGGTTCCGCTGACGGTCGGCGCTCCCGTTGACGGATCGTTTCCGCCGGTTTTCGACTCAAACTCCATGGAACCGTTGTCCTTGTCCACCGTCAGCAAAGCGCCGGCCGTATTTTCGTCGATGTTGCCGTATTCCATTTTAGAAGTCGTCACGCTGAAAATGGCATTGCCTTTGTTGGTGGAAGTTACCGGGTTACTTGGATCGGTCGTATCCGTCGTCGTATTGGTACCGTAATATTTGATACCGCCGTCGCCTTTGTCGTTTTCAATCTCGCTTCTAACCGTAAACAGCGAAGACAACGCCGCCAGATTGCCTTCCATATAGGCGCCGCCTTTGTCGCCGATATAAAGGGTATAGTCCAGATCGGCCTTATAGGTCTGCCCATATTCCATGCTTGGTTCGTTTTCGTTGGGCGCGTCCCGCCTAAAGGTATTCAAATCACCGCCGACCATCCAATCTTTCTGCGGTCTCATGATAATCTGGTTAACCTGACGGATGTTATGGTTTTTGCTGTTGTAGCTCATAAACAGGTCGGTTTCCATTGAGTTCAGCACATAGTCGTTCTGCCGCTCGGTTTTACGGTGCAGAACGTCTTCGTTGGCCAATCCCTGAGAAGAAATCGGCTGCAAAGAGGAAACGACAAATGTGTTGGTCGGCAGATTCAGTCCCAGTTCGCTAGCATCTTTCAAACTCCAGATACCCTGCGCACCCATAATTTTGCCATCGTCTTCAACATAACCGCCGTTGCTGCCGACCATGGTGGCAATGCGCGACACGCGGGTCGACGGAAAATCCTCGCCCTCATTCGGCACCGCCGTCAAAAAGCCGGTAACCGTTTCGGCAACCACTACGGGCTGATTGTTCTCGTCCAGCTCCGTACCCGTCGTCTTTCGCAAAACAACCTGAAAAGAGGGGTTTGCGCTGGAAAACAGCTTGCTGTCCTGCGTCTTGCCGTCTTTCAGGAAACCGTAGGGTAGATATTCGCAAAGATGGGAAATGTCAAAGCTGACCGACGTCGCGTCGGTAAAGCTGCTGTAATCGACGTTGCCGACATTACAGCTGTTGACCACGGCTTCACCGTCGTTGATACGGGTAAAGTTGTCTTTGATGTAGGCATCCATGGCGTTGGCCAGAATACGCAGCTGATTTGAAGCGTTTATGTCCTGCAGCTCGGTCGTTCTTTCCGCCGCCTTTTTATACAAAATAGGGGTAACCATGGCAATCAGCCCCAGCATTGCCATCGCTTCCACCAGCATCGTACCGGCTTCATTGATTCGATTAAACATTTTTTTCATGTCTTTTTCCCCCTAAATTAAAATTTTGACATGTATACCAGACAATAGTCGCAGCTGCTGTACAGACTGTCGATACTCTGCGGGTTGTTCGGGTCATAGTCCTTATTGTGCTGACGCAGACTGCCGCAGACGTTGGCAAACGAATCGTTGCCCATGGAAGTGTCCGAAACATAATTCGGGATCGGCACGTAAAACTGTCCGCCCTGGCCATAAACCCCCATCTTCGTCTTGATGCCCTCTTCATACATGGAATTGTCCTGATCGTAAATGTCGGTATTCAATTCCGAGCGGTCAATGGCATATCCCATGCCGTGGGTAAAACCGGTGGTGGTCTTCATCGCCCCCAGCAAAATGCCGTCCGGTTTTCCGGAACGCACGTCCCGCCACTTGGACGGAACACAGCCGTAAGTCACCAGATAAACGACCGTTGAAGCTCCCGCGCAACAGTTGCCGCCGGTACCCAGATCCGGATTATCCGCATCTCCGCCGGCCGGCGGCAGCCCGGACGTGCAGCTTGCCGGCAGCGCCGCGGCACCGCTGTTTTGAAGCTTGTCCTTGTCCAGACAGTAAACCCAGGTGGTAAACTTGTTAAACCCGCTTTCCTGCTGAAAACCGTACGGCAGATCGGCCTTCAGCATGTCCGCCGTCAACTCGCCCGGTTTGTAACTCAGCCCCGTCACCGTAGAATTGCGGTCCCGTTTGGAAACATAGTTCATTGCCGCACGATGCTGCACGTAAAGCTTCGTCACCACAGTCTGCGCCTGCGGCTCGACATACAGTTCCTTGATATCCGAACGTATTGACGTGTTCATCGCAAAAAGCGCGGCGATAAACGTCGCTATAATCAGCCATAAGTACATAGCCAGCCCTTACACAAACTACCACATTTTTTGTCAGTGTAACATAAATCAGTTTAAAAAAAAAGCAATTAATAAAAAGCCTTTCAGATTTCACATATCTGTAACATGGTTAAAAACGTTCTTTTCCCGGCAAAAAAACGGCTCATAAAAACATTTTGCGCTTTGCCCTGACAACAAATTGGTTTACTATGCCAAATATAGATTCAAAGGAAAAAAGCATGGTAAAAGTCAACCGCATATCTCGCGGAACAAATCGGAAAACGACTGCCGGCATACTGCTGATTCTGGCGGCGGCGGCCGTCGGCACCGTCATCTGGGGGAAAAAGACGCCGCCCGCTCTGCAGGGCGTGCTTTCGGCCGACGGCAGATCGTGCGAACTGCAGCCGATTACCGCCGTTTCCGCCGACGGCTGCCGGCTGCGGCTGAAAATGTCGCTGGAACCGCAAAATCGGACCGAAACGGGAAGAATCCTCGCCCTGGAAAAACAAATCGCCGCCAACATCGCCGCCGGCCTCCGGCAATATCCCTGCCGCGACCTGTCGCCCGGCGCCGATCCGCGGATTCTGCACGGAGAATTAAGGAAACAGATCGACCGTGCCATCGCCCCGGCCAAAATCAAAAACATCCGCTTCAGCAGGCTCTCCGAATGAAAACGCCCGAATCGACATTCCCCGACGGACTGCTCAACCGGGAAGAAATTTCCTTTCTGCTTCGTCCGGCGGACAAAAGCGGCCTGCAAACGCTGGCCCGATCCCGCAACGCGGCCGGAGAGCTTTTCGCCGGACGGCTGGCCGCGGCCTGCTCGCAACGTCTTGCCCCTCTTTTCTTCCATCCTTTGTCGGTTGCCGCCGAAATCGGAAACTTTGACGAAGAATCGTCCGTCGGCTTCGTCTTTTCCGCCGGCGGAAGAAAAATAGCCTGCCGTCTGACGAAGGCGGACGCCGCCCTGCTCGCCGCCCTGGCTCTCGGCAACGCGCCGGCGGCCGGTCGTGCAGGCTTCCGCGGCATTTCCCTCGCAATAACCCGCAGACTGCTCAAAACTCTGGCCGAAACAGCGGCGGAAACGCTCGCCGAAAACGACGAACCCAAAGGAAAAAACGCAGCCTTCGTCCCTTTGCCGCTTTGTTTGCAGCTTGACATCCGCGGCCGGAAGACTAAAATATTTCTGTCTTTCGGCTGCAAAGAAACGCCGCCCGAAAACAACCGGCGGATGGACGGCGCCGAACGTTTGCGGCAGCCTTTGGCCGTCCGGCGACTGAACGACGGCACGGTTGTGTTGACGGCCCGCATGCCGCCGTTTTCCCTGCCGGCAAAAGAAATTATTCAATGGAAAAAAGGCGGTTGGATTCCGCTGCCCTTTATGCCTGCCGACCCGGTACTGCTGTCTGCCGAGGGCATGCCGGCGCTGAAAGCCGTCGTCGGCCGCAAAGGCTCCCGAATCGCCGTCAAACTGATAAACAAGGTAAAATAACATGACTCATTTTGAATTTTGGACCAATCTCGCCACCGTCATCCTGCTCGTTCCGGCAATCATACTCAGCTTCCGCCTCAGCCGACAGCTCGGCAAACTGAACAAAAATCAGGAAAGAATGATTGAACTGGCGGCGGCTCTCCGCCGGGCGGCGGAAACGTACGGCGCCGACAACGGCCGCCGGGTTGCGGACAGCACCGGCCTTTCGGCCGTTCCGCCTGCCGCCGGTTTGGCATCGCCTGTTATACCGCCGGCGGAAGAACAACCGGCGACCGCGGCAAAAGAACCGCATTTTGACAGGGACGAAAGCAATGAGGCGCCGTCCGAAGCAGAACTAGAACTGCTGCAGGCGCTGCGTTCGATCAAATAAAGGAAACAGGTCATGCACAAATCGTCTTTTTTTGCCTTTCTGGCCGTTTTCCTGCTGATTTTGCTCGGCATCAAAGGTTTTCATTTGCTGCAGTACCGACCCTGGCACGCCGACGGACATTTTCGTTATCTGTCCGCGGCCGCCGGCGCAACCGAAATCGAAAACGGATATTTCCGCCGGCATGAACGCACCGTCCGTCGCCGCGGCGGCGCGCCGGAAGTGGACCTGGCCATCCGCCGGCAGCTGGATGCCGATGCCGCGGCAGCCTCCCCGGCCGGTTATTCCGATGCCCCCGAAACCGGCGAAACTTTTTCTGCCGCCCGCCGGATAGCGGGGATCTATGCCCGCATGGCGCCGGAAGACGCCGCCCGCATTATCGGCACCATGGAAACCGGACAAATCGTAAGGCTGCTTAAACTCATGCGTCCGGAAGACGCTTCCGCCGTCCTTGCCCGGCTGCCTCTGGCAAAAGCGCGGGAAGTGACCGAACGGATGCTGGAACGGCCGGCCCTTTGACGGCTCGAAACTGGAAAGCTGCCGCCGAAAGGATTAAATCGTAATCATGAGCGAAGAATTTAAAATCGAAAGTCCGTTTGAACCTGCCGGTGATCAGCCGCAGGCGATCGGCGAACTGGTTGCCGGACTCAGACGGGGCGACCGCAACCAGGTGCTGCTCGGCGTAACCGGCTCGGGCAAAACCTTTACCATGGCCAAAATTATAGAAACCTGCCAGCGTCCGGCACTGATCATGGCGCCCAACAAGATCCTTGCCGCCCAGCTTTACAGCGAAATGAAAGAGTTCTTTCCGCACAACCATGTGGAATATTTCGTTTCCTACTACGATTATTATCAGCCGGAAGCCTACATTCCCAAAACCGACACATATATCGAAAAAGATTCCGCCATCAACGAGCAGATCGACCGCATGCGCAACTCCGCCACCCGCAGCATTCTTGAAAGCCGCGACGTCATTATCGTCGCCTCCGTTTCCTGCATCTACGGTTTGGGCGACGTCGCTTCCTATTCGGCGATGACGCTCGAGCTCAAAACCGGCGACGAGATCGAACCGCAGGACATATACCGCCGGCTGTCCGAACTGCAATACGAACGCAACCAGCTCAACTTCGTCCGCAGCACTTTCCGCGTGCAGGGCGACACCCTCGATATCTTTCCCGCTCACTTGGAAGACCGCGCCTGGCGCGTTTCCTTCTTCGGCGACGAAATCGAAAGCATCTGCGAATTCGACGCCCTGACCGGCAAAAAGACCGCCGACCTCGAAAAAGTGGTGGTTTACCCGGCCAGCCATTATGTTACCCCGCGGCCGACCCTGTCCCAGGCCATTTCCCGCATCAAACAGGAACTGCGGCCGCAGCTGGAATATTTCCGCGAACACGACAAACTGCTTGAAGCCCAGCGGCTGGAGCAGCGCACCCGCTTTGACCTCGAAATGCTGGAAACCACCGGCCATTGCAAGGGGATCGAAAACTATTCCCGTTATCTGACCGGCCGCGCGCCCGGCGAGCCGCCGCCGACGCTGTTTGAATACCTGCCTTCGGACGCTCTGTTGTTCATTGACGAAAGCCACATTTCCGTACCGCAGATCGGCGGCATGTACCGCGGCGACCGCAACCGCAAGGGAACGCTTGCGGAATACGGCTTCCGCCTGCCCTCCTGCCTTGACAACCGGCCTCTGAAACTGGAAGAATGGGACCGCATGCGGCCGCAGACCATTTTCGTTTCCGCCACTCCCGGCGACTGGGAAATGGAACAAAGCAAAGGCGTTTTCGTCGAACAGGTCATCCGCCCGACCGGGCTGGCCGACCCCGTCTGCCTGATCCGCCCGGTCGAAAACCAGATTGACGACCTGATGGAAGAATGCCGCAAAACCGTCCTGAAAGGCGAAAGGGTGCTGGTAACCACCCTGACCAAGAAAATGGCGGAAGACCTGACCGAATACCTGAACGAAAACGGCATCAAAGTCCGCTACATGCATTCCGACATACAAACGCTGGAACGCATAGAAATCATCCGCGACCTAAGAATGGGCGTGTTTGACGTTCTGGTCGGCATCAACCTTCTGCGCGAAGGTCTTGATATTCCGGAATGTTCGCTGGTGGCGATTCTCGACGCCGACAAGGAAGGTTTTCTGCGTTCGACCCGTTCGCTGATTCAGACCATCGGCCGCGCCGCCCGCAACGCCGACAGCAAAGTTATTCTTTATGCCGACAAAATGACCGGTTCAATTAAGGAAGCCGTCGGCGAAACCGAACGCCGCCGCGCCAAACAGTTGCAATTCAACCTCGAACACGGCATTACTCCGAAAACGGTCAAAAAGAGCATTTCCTCCACCTTGAGCGAAATGACCGCCATGGACTACATCGACGACAAGGCCGGTGCCGCCGGCGATGCCCGCGACATCGAAAAACAGATTAAGGAACTGACCAAACTGATGAAAGAAGCGGCGCAGAATCTGGAATTTGAACAGGCCGTCATCTACCGCGATAAAATCAAAGCGCTGGAGCTGCTGGCCATGCGCACTTATGACAACAGCATTTTCGTCAACGGCGGCTGAAACTATCCGCCGCAGACGAATGCGCCGGTTTTCATGCCGGCATACAAAACCGCCAGCCCGGCGGCAACCGACAGCAACAGATAAAGCGAAGCCTCGAAAAAACTGTCTTTTTCGCACAAAACGGCAAAATCGAGCAGATAGGTCGAAAAAGTGGTAAAACCGCCGAGCAGACCGGTCATCAGAAAAAGCCGGACTTCCGGTTTCAGCGCCGCGCCGGACGAGAGGCAGCCGTACAACACGCCGATCAGAAACGCGCCGGCAACGTTGACCAGCATGGTTCCCCAGTGGTTGTGAATCCCGGTCGTCACCAGCCAGCGCAAAAACGCCCCGATTCCGCCGCCCAGAAAAACAAAAAAACCCGTCATCAAAATCTTCCTTCCGACACAGATAATCCGACCGGCAAATCAGCCAAACATCCCCCGCCAGTCGTTTTTTATCTCAACCCGGTACCTGTCATTTAAAAACGCCAGCCGTTCCCCGCTGATCGACAACCACGGATAAGAATATTTTCTTTTTCCGTCAATCAATTGCACATTGTATAAATCTGACTGCAACATCTTCAGCACCGGCGACTGCCATAACCTGATTTCCGACGGTACAAGCGTCCTTTCCGCAAACGGCAGCCGGCCGCCGCGGCAGACAACCCGCGAATCCGTAAAAACAACCTGCTGATTTTTTGCCGACAAAAATAGATAAACGGCCAGCGCCAAAGCCAATACGGCATTCAGCAGATGCCGCCCCGCGCCCTCAGGATTCAGCCAGATCAAAAATTCTGACACGGCCAACGCCAAAGCCAATCCGCAAAGGACATAATACAGCCAGTGGCTTTGCAAACGGCAGACGACTGATCCGCCTTGTTCCGATTTAATATGACTCATTTTCGCGTTCCCGTCCGACATAAACGTTTTTTTTAAGAAAACTTTGCCATTACCCGGGCCTTTTCCCGGTTCCAGTCACGGTTTTTGATGGTTTCCCGCTTGTCAAAGTTCTTTTTGCCGGTTCCCAGTCCCACTTCCAGCTTGGCGCGGCCCTTTTCGTTAAAAAACAGCCGGATTGCCACCAGGGTGGCGCCTTTTTTTGCCAACGCGGAAACAATGTCGTTAATTTCCTTTTTCTTCAGCAGCAGCTTGCGGTCGCGCTTTTCCGCATGGCTCTCGTAACCCTTGTTGGCATATTCGGCGATAAACATGTTGGAAATGTAGAGTTCGCCGTTTTTCTCCACGCCGAAAGCGTCGTTGATGTTGGCGTGTCCGAGCCTGAGCGACTTCACTTCGGTGCCGGTCAGCTCAAGCCCGGCCACAAACTTTTCGTTGATGAAATAGTCAAAACCGGCGCGCCGGTTCTGGGCAACCGGCCCGGTCGAAATAAAATCCGATTTTTTGTTTTTGGCAGCCATCGGTCTATTTGACTGCCTTGATTTTGGCAATCACCTTCGGCGCGGCCACCACCGTCGGCTGCGGCGCGGCAGCCGTTTTCGGCGCTTCCGACGCGGCAGGCTCGGCTGCCGGCTTGTTCTGCACCCGGATGCAATGTCCGTCAATATAAGCGCCCGGCTCAATCGCGATCGTATTATGAGTGGCGTCGCCGATCAGTTTTGCCGTATTGGCAATAAACAGGCTGTCGGCTGTCGCTTTGCCCTGCAAAGTGCCGTACAAAAACATGCTCTGCGCCTTCACCGTGCCGAGAATGTTCCCTTTAACCCCGATCACCAGTTCTTCGCAGTTGATGTCGCCTTCAATATAGCCGTCGACATGAAGAATGCCGTTGCTGTTGATGTCGCCGCAAACCTTGGTGGTTTCGCCGATAATCGTCGGCACCTGCCGGCAGTTGTTGCTGCGGCCGAAAGCGCGCGCCAGTTTGAGATACATCATTTTTTTGAACTTTTTCATTTGATTTTCCTCATAAACCTTCATAATTTCTAAGAAATTTTAGCCTTCATGAAAGGCATCGGGTCAACATCATGCCCCTTGTACAAAATCTCGTAATGCAGGTGCGGTCCGGTCGAACGCCCGGTCGAACCGACTTCGCCCAACACGTCGCCCGCTTCCACATACTGGCCTTTTTTCACGTAGATTTTGTGCATATGCCCGTATTTGGTCTTAAAACCGTTGCCGTGATCCACTTCCACCAGATTGCCGTAGCCGGAAGCGGTGCCCGCGCGGGTTACCTTGCCCTTGGCCATCACTTTGATTTTGTTGCCGGTACGGCCGGCCAGATCCACCCCTTTGTGATAGGCCTTCGTTTTCTTAAACGGATCGGTCCGCCGGCCGTAGGAAGACGAAACCCAGAGACTCCACACCGGCTTGCCGATCGGCACCGAAGACATCACTTCCCGGTAATATTCCAAGTCGTCCGCAGCCTTGAAAATCCGGCTGACTTTCTCGCTTACCTCCTTGTCCTGAAGGAAACTGTTGTCCTCGGGAATGTAAGGACCGCCGCTGCCGGCTTTCCGCTTGTCGTTGGCCAGCGCGTTGAAATACAGCCCCTTCTTTTTCAAAGGCACGTTAATCGCCTTTACCGCGCTTTTGATCTTGCCGATTTCCTTTTCCGAGATTTTGGCTACCCGTTCCAAAATCTCCGCTTCCGCCTCTTTGATGTCCTCCACCGTTTTTTGCAGTTCAATCAGCTGTTCCCTCAGCTGGTCACGCTCGGAAATGGCGATGTCGCGCTGCAGCGAAATTTCGTTCATGTTGGCCTTTTCCGCCAGCTTTTCGGTATTGATCCATTTCACCTGGGTGGTAATCTGCTTGATCTTGTCTTCCACCAGCGCCGCCTGCTTCTGATACTGCCCGAGGTTGAGTTCCGAAGTTTTGGCATTGTCCAGCGTCTTGATCATGTCGGCAATGTTGCCCTGCAGGGTGACAAAGTCGCCCATCAGGTCGACATAGGCATCACGGGTGGCGATCAGCTCGTTGTTCTTCTTGACGATGATCATGTCCGAACGGTGATACATATGATAATAGTAAAAGCTCCAGACGCCGACGAACACGACCAAAAACAGGAAAATCACCTGCATTTTGGAAGAAATCGTAAACACCTTCGCCCGGCCGTTGCTCCGAAAGATGATCTCCTTGGCGGAGAAAAAGGATTTTTTGGCGGCATACTGCATCGGTTCGGGAATTGACTTTTTGGCTTTTTTCATAAAATTCCATCACCATGTGAGCGGAAAAAGATTTTTCCGTTAATTAAAAGTTAACTATATATAGCAAAAAAAAATAAAAAAATACAGACTTTTTTTATCAGTCGTTAAAAACCCCGCTTCCAAACGGCATCGCGGATCATTCGTCCAAAATCACGAACTCGTCGTCACCGACAAAATTTAACACAATCCGCGCCCTTTCGTCCAACAAATCCAAATCCAGACTGTCCGGCGAAAGCAGCCGCACCTCTTCCGCCAGACGTTCCTTTTTGACCCTGTACTGCTTGGCCAGCGTACGGGCATATTCGACTTCGTGACGCAGGTACAAATACTTGCGAATCCCGCGCTCTCCGTAGAATGCGTAGAATCCGAAATAGAAAATCACCAGCGTAAACGCGATGTATATTCCCGAACTTTTCAACCTGCTTTTCAGATCAAACAAAAAACCCATGCCAAGACTCTGCTTTGTTGTTACAGAGTCGGATATTAGACAAATTTTGTTAATATTTGGTTACGCCGTCCGCTCAGTAGGCAACGCAGTTGTTGCCCTTCCACCGCCAGGCGCGGACGATGCCGTCTTCCACCAGAAACGAGGTCTGGCACACATATTCGACCGTATAGCCGAAACTCTGTTCAAACGGATAAAAGTCGTAATCGCCGGTAAACGGGGAATAAACCACTTCCTGACCGGGAACAAAAGTGTTGCCGTAAATATAATATTCCGAAGGAACATAAGACTGGTCGACTTTGGTATAGGTAATCACCCGGCTGCTGTCGTCGATGATCTTGGCTGCCGACGGCTTGCCGAATTTGGCTTCCACTTTTCCGACCGGCTGATCAAGAAAGGAATCCAGTTCCCGATTGTACTTTTTCTCCGAGGCACAGCCGCACAAAAGCGCCGCCGCCGACAAGCCCAAAATCAGTTTTTTCATGTTTTTTCTCCTGCTTTGATAAAATTCAGCTTACGTAATTTTAAATAAGCAGGCGGAAAACGTTTTCAAGCTCCGCGACGCAAAGGCCTCCGCTCCCTGCCGAACGTTTTTTCAGATCCGGGAGTCGCGGCCGGACGCGGGCAGCAGTGCCGGCGGCAGCTTTCCGTCCCCCTTTTGCAAACCGCGGCGAGTCGCTTCCGTCCGCGCCCGCAGGATTCCCTCCGCGTCGACAGGCTCAAACAGCGGCAGCCGGATCAGCAGTTTCGCTCCTTCCGGCATCCGGTCGATTTCTTTCAGCTGAGGAGCAAAGATTTCCCGGTTGATGCGTATATGAGTCGTTTTGTGAAGCACCGTCAGATTGGTAAAGGAATTGACGTCTTCGGATTCGCTGCCGGCAATCGGAAAGATATGATGAACGTCCAAATCGGCCGGCAGGTGTCCGAGCTTGGCCTCCTCAATCTCCCGGTCGTTCAAAACCCCGTCAAACTGGTTGGTGTAGGCCAGATACTTGATGAACATCCGGCGCACATGACGCTCGAAGAAACGGCGGTTATGCCTTCTTGTTTCAGGAGAAACCTTGGTAAATACAACTTCTTTAAATTCCATTGCCGCCGTCCGTCCGCCATTGTCGTGATGAGCGAGCTTAACCCGGCGGCATCTTCCCGTCCAGACATTTATTGTTTTGTCGACAGCTTTTGCCGCTTGCCGCGGAAAAACGCCTTCAGCAGCGCCGACGCCTCATCCGCCAGCAGACCGCCCTCGACTTCCGGCCGGTGGTGACAGGTCGGCGCCTGGTAAAAGCGGACGCCGTTTGCTACCGCACCGCCCTTGACGTCTTCGGCGCCGAAACGGATTTTCCGTATCCGCATCAGCGAAGCCGCCGCCGCGCACATCGTACAGGGTTCCAGCGTAACGTACAAGTCCAGCCCCCACAGGCGGTTCTGCTTCAGTTTGCGGCAGGCTCGGCGCATTGCCTCCAGCTCGGCGTGAGCCGCCGCGTCTTTGCCATGCTCTCCGAGGTTGTGGGCTTTGGCCACCACCGCGCCGCCGACCGGATCGACGATCACCGCGCCGACCGGCACCTCGTCGGCGCGAAAGGCTTTTTCGGCCTCTTTCAGGGCCATTTTCATATAATCTTCAGGATTCATCTTTATTTTTCTTTCTTTTCGTTTATTATAGGCACAAATTTATCAAGGAAGCATTAAAAATGAGCGAAAGACTGGCCAAATTCATTGCCCGCTCGGGGGTCTGCTCCCGCCGCGCGGCAGAAGAACTGATATTGCAGAAAAGAATTACCGTCAACGGGGAAATCGTCGATTCCCCCGCATTCAACGTTGACGGCAGCGAAAAAATCCTGCTTGACGGGGAAAAGCTGCCGACGGTCGAAACCACCCGGCTGTGGCTCTATTACAAACCGGTCGGCCTGGTCACCACCCACAAGGACACCGCCGGCCGTCCGACGGTGTTCGACAATCTGCCGGCAGGCCTGCCAAGGGTCATCTCGGTCGGCCGGCTGGACCTTAATTCCGAAGGCCTGCTGCTCCTGACCAACAACGGCGAACTTTCGCGCATGCTCGAGCTGCCGCAAAACGGCTGGAGCCGTCGTTACAAAGTCAAAGTGCACGGCCGCGTCAGCCAAAACAAAATCGATTCGCTGGCCGGCGGCGTCACCATTGACGGGGTCAATTACGGACCGGTCAAAATCGTTTTGGGCGAAAGCCAGGGAACCAACAGCTGGCTGACAATCACCCTGCAGGAAGGCAAAAACCGCGAAATCCGCCGCCTGATGAAACATGTCGGTCTGGAAGTCGCCCGCCTGATCCGTCTTTCCTACGGCCCTTTCCAGCTCGGCGGCCTGAAAAAAGGCGAAGTCCGGGAAGTGCCGCAGAAAGTTTTGAAAGAACAGCTGGGAGAAAAATTCAAATTATGAGAATCATCGGCGGCCTCTACCGCGGCAAAAAGCTGTTGTCTCCGCGTTCGGCAAATATCCGTCCCACCGCCGACCAGGCGCGGGAAGCCGTTTTCAACATCCTTTCTTCCCGGCTTGACAAACCGTGGAACGAACTTTCAATGGCAGATGTTTTTACCGGCAGCGGCGCCTTTGCCCTTGAAGCCGTATCCCGCGGCGTGCGCGACGCAACACTGGTCGACCTCGACCTGACCGACGCCGCCCGCAACGCCGCCCTCTTTCCGGCGGAAAAAGGGAAAATCCGTCTGCTGAAGGCCGACGCCGCCCGGCTGCCGGCTGCTCCAACGCCGTTTGACCTCATTTTTCTCGACGCCCCCTATCACAAGGGACTGAGCGAAAAAGCGCTGGCCTCGCTTTCAAAACAAAACTGGATCGGCCCGGATTCCCTTTGCGTGGTCGAACAGGCTCGCGATGAAAAACTCCTTTTGCCCGGCGGTCTGGAAATCATTGACGAACGCGCCTACGGCATTGCCCGCTTTCTTTTCATACGTAAACAAAGCGCCTGACTTCCTCCACGGATAAAATGCCCGGCTTCTACCACAGACAAAGCGCCTGACTTCCTCCGCGGATAAAATGCCCGGCTTCTACCGCAGACAAAGCTCTTGACTTTTGTCTAATTTTTCACTAATATTTTCTCAATTCACCAAACTATTTTTTATATTATGATACCTGTAAAAGATTTTGCGGAAGTTCTTTCGCTTCACGCAGCATTGTCGCTGTCCGTCGTCCTGGCTCTTTTGGTACTGTATTACGCAATATCTCCGGCAACGGACGATGACAATGGCAAGTTATGGAAAAATATCAGGCTGTTGCCCGATTGTCCCCGGCTTTATCAGTTATTGCTGCTGGGACCGAACATTTTGTTCTTCTGGTGGCTGATATGCTTGAAAGGCTGCTCTTTATGGTGGCTTTCGGCAATTGTCGTCGGTCTGCCGCTCAGTGCCTTTCTCATCAGAACGGCAACGAGTTTTCTCGCGTTTGTCATATTGGCGGCAAAACGGGTGATCGGATACTGTTTCGGCCTGTATCCCGAGAGATGGTTCTGAAATCAACTGATGTTTCATATTCATTAAATTTTTTATTATGATTACAATTTCTTTGAGAAGCGTTGCCGAAGCATTTGTCGGTTTCGCCTGGTGGGCCAGCTTTTCGGTTCTGGCACTGATGGTTGTTTTAAGCGTCATCGCCGTTGTCTGCGGACATTACGACGACAAAGGCTATTGGCCGAAAAAAGCGCTGAAAATCACCGTTCTCGGCAAAAGCCGGCAGTGGTTCCGCGTCACGCTGCTGATCACCAACATCGCATGCTGCGTATGGCTGCTCGGCTGCCACGACTATTCGCCCTGGATACTGGCGGTTCCGCTGGTCAGCTATCCGCTGAGCGGCATCGTCGTTACCTGGGTTACCCGCCTGCTGGCCGTTTTCAGCTGGCTGTTGGCCAAAAGCATTGAGTACTACCTGAAGATTTTCCGGTTAAACTGGTTCTGATTCAGGAAGTATCCGCAACAAAACACCGCCTGCCTTCCCGGCAGACGGTGTTTTTTTTCGGCGGCCGTGCTTTGTCCGGCCTTTTTCATGTCAGGCCTTTTTCTCTTTTTCCGCCGCCAGATTGACTGCCGTATAAGGATAGTTTTTTACCGTTTCGGCATTCAGTTCGGCACATTTTGCCTCGATTTTTGCCTGCAATTCTTCAATAAAGGCATTTTTGTCATCGCCCGGCATCATCGGTTCCATAAACTCGACGATCACTTTGCCGGGAAAATGCCGGGTCGAGCTCCGCGGCCAGAACATGCCGGTGTTAAGCGCCACCGGAATCACCGGCAGTTTCAGATTCTGCGCCATGAACAAAAAGCCCGGCTTATACTTCTGCGTGGTTCCCGGTTTCATCCGGTGTCCTTCGGGGAAAATAATGATCGGGCGTTTTTCTTCCACCCGTTTTTTGGCCGCCGCCAGCATTTTCTTCATGGCCCGCGCGCCCGCGCCGCGGTCGACCGGGATCAGCCCGTACAGCCACTGCGCCCAGCCGAAGAAAGGAATATAGGTCAGTTCCTTTTTCAAAATCATCACCCCGCGGGTAATGATGGTCGTCATTGCGTAAGTTTCCAGCGCCGATTCGTGCTTGCTGGCATAAACCGCACGCTCCTGATCAATATACTGCCGGCCGCGCACTTCAATTTCAATGCCGCCGAAAACCCGCAGTCCCCACAAAGCGATCCGCAGCAGCAACCGGTTCCAAAAGAAAACCACCCACTTTTGCGGCACAAACCAGCCGAACACACAGGTCGCTACCACGCCGAATCCGATCCAGAAATAAATCCAGATTGTTCCCAGCCACGAACGAATAAAAAACATTTCAGTCCTCCTTCAGTCTGCCGATGCGGTTTTTAATCCACACGTATAAAAACTTGTTGTATTCCGATGCGATCAGAACAAAGCTGCGCCAGCTCCGCCACCAGTTTTTCCGCACCCGTTCCGAATAAACCGGATGCGCCAGAATCGTCACTTCCCGGTTGTTGGCGCGAAACTCCGCCATGCTGCGCGGCATATGGTAGTTGGACGTCACCAGCCGGATCGAACGGATGTTGTTTTTTTTCACCCAGGCGGCCGCCTCAATCGCATTTTCCACCGTATTGGTCGATTTCTCGTCAAGCGTAATCTCCCGGGAAGTGGTAATTTTGACATCTTGGCGTTTTTTCAGGGTTTCCAGCGAAGTGCCTCTCGACACGCCCGAAATCAAAAGCTGCTCGGCGCTGCCCCGATTGAGCAGCCGCACCGCCTCGCCGATCCGGTTGCGGCCGCCGGTCAAAACCACGATCGCGTCGGTTTTGGCATCGGCGTCCGTCCGCAGATGGTTGATGGTATAGCCGAACCCGATCATGCCGCCCAGCCAGACGCAGATTCCGATAAGCAACGCATGACAAACGGTTCTTTTTAACATCGGCTTACATCATCTTTTCCAAAGTGCGCTTGACCGTATAATAAGCGGTCTGCATCGCCACCAGCATCGAAAACAGCGGCAGGCTGAAAATCACCGTCCAGGCGCCCCAGGACAGCCGCGCTTCGTTGATGATGCCGCCTTCGATCTGCTGCGCCAGATGGGCGATGACAAAAATCGTCGGCACCGCGAACACCACTCCGATCAGCCCGCCCCAGAACCCGAGCACCGCGGTTTTGGCCGCATACTGCTGGGCAATATAAGTATCCTTCGCGCCGAGCAGGTGCAGAATTTCGATAATGTCCTTATGCAGTCCCAGACTGGTCTGGGTGGAATAGAAAATCGCCCCGGAAGTAATGCCGATCACCAGCGCCAGAACGCTCAGCGCCAGCATCTTCAAGCCGCTGGCAAAGTTGATCAGCTTGTTTAACCACAGTTTGTGGTTGTCAAGCGAAGCCTGCGGCGCAACCGTCGCCAGTTTTTCCGCCAGCGCCATAAAATTGATTTCGGCGTCTTTTTTCAGTTTGACGTCAATCAGCCGCGGCATCGGCAGATTGCTGAGGTCCACGTCGTCGCCGAGCCAGGGTTTCAGCAGCCGTTCCAGCTGGCCGTCGTTCAGCGGAGTCACCTTCTGCACTTCGGGCATCGCCTCCAGCATCGCCGCCGCCCGCTGTTCCTGAATCAGAGTTTCGTTTTTGGCTTTCAGCTTGTCGACGCCGTTGACCGGAATGATCTGCACCGTCAGCGAACCGAGAATGCTGGAATTCCAGTTAACCAGCATCGAATTGATGGAAAGCACGCCGGCCAGCGTCACCGCAAACAAAAACACGGCGATTGAAATCATCACCTTCAAAAACAGGTTTGAAGAATCGGTGGAAAGCGGCAGTTCCCGATGGCGCATGTTGTTATATCTCAGCATATTCGTCTCCGTCTTCCGGGTTAATGATCGACAATCCGTGATTTTTAAGATGAATGGTCGGATAGCGGAATTCCTTGATCAGATTTTCATTATGGGTGGCAATCACCACGGTGGTTCCCAGCTTGTTCAGTTCAACAAACAGCTTCATCAGCTTCGGCGCAATGTCGTTGTCAACGTTGCCGGTCGGTTCGTCGGCCAAAAGGACGTCGGGCCGGTTGATCACCGCGCGGGCAATCGCCACCCGCTGCTTTTCGCCGCCCGAAAGCGTCGACGTGATCGCCGAGGTGCTGCGGTCGATTTCCACCCATTTCAAAAGCTCGTTGACCCGTTTGCGGATTTCCTTTTCGTTCATCCCGCAAACCCTGAGCGGCAACGCCACATTGTCAAAGGCGGAAGAATGCTCAAGCAGGCGGAAGTCCTGAAACACCACCCCGATTCGGCGGCGGAACATCGCCAGCGAATTGCGGTTGGCGAAATTGACGTTGTTGCCGAACACGCTGACGTTTCCCCGGCTCGGTTTCTGCGCCAGATACATCATGCTTAAAAGCGAAGTTTTGCCGGCGCCGCTCTTGCCGGTCAGGTAATGGAAAGAGCCCCTTTCCAGCGACAAATTGATATTGCTTAAGATTTCCGGTCCGCGCCCGTAGCGGATGCCGACGTTTTCCATCTCAATGATTGGCGTTTTGCTCATTTCCGGCGAATACTCCTTGGTTTTTTGCTGACTACATACTATAATAATATTATCTTTAATAAAATCTTTTTTTCGGCAATAAAAAGATTTTTTACACTAACCGTCAGTTTTATAAGGAAACAACATGCTGATCAAATGCCCGCAATGCCAAACCGTTTACCGCCTGGAAAGCGAAAAGCTGCCGGAAAACGGACTGAAAATGCGTTGTGCAAAATGCCGCTGCGTCTGGCGCGCTTACAACGATGCCGTCAAAGAAGAGGAAAAGGAAAAGACCTCTGCCGACGCTCCGTCGTTTGACACCGACGCCTTCCGCTTTGCCTTCAGCCGCGAAGAAAAAGAAGAACGCACGCCGCCGGACGACCGACAGGAGGCAACGGCCGCCGGCATGCCCGAAGACATCCTCTCCCGTCCGCGGCAACAGAAAAAAACACCGGCGCTTCTGCTTGCCCTGCTCGCGGCAGCCGCCGTCGCCGCCCTCGGCTGGCATTTCCGCGCACAAATCGAACGACTGCCGGAAAAAGCCCGGCCTCTGACAGAACAGACCATTGCCCCGCTGCTGCAAAAAGCCGATCCGCTGCTGCAAAAGACCGGCGCATTTCTCCAACGACTGGAAGACGCCTTCCGCGAACAGGGACCGAACCTGAAAATTAACGGACTGATCTGGAATTATGCCGACAAAGACGGCACACCGTCCATCCGCCTGCGGGGCGAAGTCGCCAACCCTTCGGAATGGCTGCTGAATATTCCGACCATGAAAATCCGCCTGCTCGACCGCGAAGGAAATCTTTTGCGCGAAACCGACATGGCGCCGGAAAGAAGCATGATTGCGCCGGGAACAAACGTCAAATTTGAAATCGACATCGACGCGCCGCCGCAAAACGTCAAACAGGTTTTGGCCTATTTTGAAAAATAGGCGTGCGCAAACGCCGGACACGCAGCTTTTTTTGCCTTTCCGGAAAACAAAGGCAGACAATTAAGAACCGGCAATCCCCGCATCAGAAGGCCATATTCCTCTACAACAATGCCCATAAAAGGCGGATAATAGGATTTAAGGAATTTTTCCCGCGCGGTGTACTCAAGACGTACATAAGCGGGAAAAATATCCGTAAAATCCGTATTAGACGACCATAGAACGAACTTTAAGCTTTGAGCATGGCTTCGGGCGCCTCAATCCCCAGCAAATAAAGCAGCTTGACCAGCACGTCGCGGGTGAGCCTGGCAAGCGCCAGACGGGAAGCGGCAATCTCCGATGTTTCGGCGCCCATGATCGGCGAGGCGTTGTAAAAGCTGCTGAACAGCTGCGCCAGCGTATAGGCATAGTCGGAAATAACGCTCGGTTCCTTGTCGGCTTCCGCCCGGAAAACGATGCTGCTTAATTGCGTCAGCTTCAACCCGAGAGCGCGTTCTTCGGGATTGGTGATGACAACCGCGCCCGGCACCAGATTCTGATTTTTGCGCATGATCGAATTGATTCTGGCCACCGCGTATTGAATATAGGGACCGGTTTTGCCGTCAAAGTTGGCGAAGTCGTCCAGTTCAAAAACATAACCGGAGGCGATGTTGTTTTTCAGATCCTGAAACTTGATCGCGCCGACGGCAATCTGGGAAACCAGTCGGTCGATATATTCCCGGGTAATGCCTTTGGCTTCGTCCGGCGCCGGCATCGATTCGGCAACTTTGTCTTTTGACATTTTAATCATGTCGGCAAGATTCATCACACCGCCGTCACGGGTTTTAAAAGGCTTGCCGTCGGCGCCGTTAACGGTGCCGAAACCGATATGCTGCAGTTTAACCCCCGGCGCGATGCCCAGTTTTTCCACAACCTCAAACACCTGTTCGAAATGCAGCGACTGCCGTTTGTCGACAAAATAGATAATCTCGTCGGCATGCAGATCGTCCACCCGCATTTTGATGGTGGCAATGTCGGTCGCCTGATAGGTAAACCCGCCGTCAGATTTTTCGATAATAACCGGCGGTTTGGGTTTGTTTTCCTCGTCCAGACGGATGATATAGGCGCCGTCGTCATATTCCAGCAGACCTTTTTCCTCGGCAATTTTCTTGATTGCAAAACAGGTTTCGTGCGCATCGCTTTCACCCAGCCAGAGGTCAAAATGCACGCCCAGTTCGCGATAGTTTTCTTTCACCGCCTCGACCGAAACCTTGCGAATATGCTGCCAGGCTTTGCGGTAAACCTGATCGCCGTCCTGAAATTTGGCGGTAATCACCCGCGCGGTTTCCTTGGCTGCCGGATCCTCCTTGCAGCGGATATTGGCCTGTTTGTAAAAACGGGTAATCTCCGCAATGTCGTAAGTTTCCATCTTGTCCAGGCTGCCGTCGGCGGCGATCACTTCCGCCAGAATCATGCCGATCGGGGTTCCCCAGTCGCCGAAATGAACATCGGCGATCGGTTTGTTGCCGACAAATTCTTCAATCCGGCGCATCGATTCGCCGATCACTCCCGAACGCAGGTGCCCGACATGCATTTCCTTGGCAACGTTCGGCCCGCCGTAATCCATTACCACGGTTTTCGGATTTTCCTGCAAAGCGCAGCCGAAACGTTCGTCGGCTGCCATCTTGTCCAGCACGCCGGCCAGGAATTCGTCGGTCAGGGTCAGGTTGAGGAACCCCGGGCCGTCAACCGAAACCCTGGCAAAATCTTTGTCCTCACGCAAACGGGCGGCAATTTCTTCGCCGATCTGACGGGGATTTTTCTTTTCGCTTTTGGCCAGCGCCAGCGCACCGTTGCATTGAAAGTCGCTTAAATCCGGCCGGTCGGAGGTTTTGGCCGCCGCATATTTGGTGTCAAGGCCCAGGCCGGCAAACGCCGTTTTCAGTTTTTGATTGATAATTTCATCCAGTACGTAACTCATTGATCAGTTCTTTCCGCTTCTTCTTTTTTCACACATTTGAATTTCCAGGCCGCCGGCGTCAGCAGACGGCAGGTAAAAACGTCCTGCTCCACCGGTTCGGCATAATCGCCGGTCTGGTGTTTGACGCATTCGGCATCGGCCATTTTCTGCAGTTCGTCAAACTTTGTTACCCAGCCGTTGTAGCAGACGACCGGCGCTTCCGGCCGCGACTGCCCGACATAAAGTTTTCCTTCTTCCGCGCCGGCGTTGCGGCGGCGGTCGACAAACGGCTGAACCCACGAACAACCGGCCAGCACAAGCAGCAACAGGGCGCACCCCGGCAATTTTATCCTAGACAATTTTTAAATCTCCATTAAATTAAGGACAGCATCCGAAATTTAATTTATATATGAAGAAGTTAAAAATGCAAAGTCAAAATAAATACATCGGCGACGACAAAATGCAGAAAATGCTTGACCACTATCACTGCGAAATGCCGCTTGAGGCGGTCAAAATGCGTTTTGCCGGCGCCGTTTGCAGCCCCAACATGGAACTGCGGCCGACCGACGTCATTTCCTCACTGTGGCCCGAAAACCGGGAACCCAGGCTGCAAACCAAGGAAGAAGCGGAACTTTTTTTCAAGTTTTTCATGGGGCTGTGGGACGAAATTTTCGAACAAGTCCGGCACAACGAAGTCAGACTGCCGCCCTACCTGCCGGAAACTTCCCGTGAATATTGGCGCGAGCTATGCCGGCGCCGCTCCGAACAGCTGGAACAGGGATATGTCGAAGGCTTCTGGGGCGGACGCAGCGACTTGAAAATTTCCGCCGGTCTGGCCGAACTGATCGATTCGCTTTCCGATCTTGCCGCGCTTTATCTCACGCTTGCCGGCCGGCTGGAAAAGGAAACAAACATCGAAAATCTGATTGCCGCGGTCAAAAATACCGACAAAACGGTCAACCGGGCGATTTCCTTTATTATTGAAAACACGGTTCTGCCGCGGATGACGGAACCGCACCGGCAATAAACACTTTTCTTAACAAGGAGAACAATAACATGGAATTAATGGAAGGGCTGTTAACCCGCCGTTCGATCCGCAAATATCAGGACAAGCCGATTGAACGCGAAACCATGATGGAAATCATCAAGGCTGCCCAGTATTCGCCCACCGCCCACAACCGTCAGCCGTGGGAATTTCTGGTCATCGACGACAGGGAATTTCTGGCCGAACTGCGCCATATCCAGCGCTGGACGTCTTTTGCCAAAGACGCGGCCTGCGTGGTTATCGTCTGCGGCGACACGGAAAAATCTTTCAGCCGCAGCAAAGAAGACGAAAAATGGACCTTCATTGACGTCGACTGCGCCATCGCCACCGAAAACCTGATGCTGGCCGCCTGGGCAAGAGGGATCGGCAGCTGCTACTGCGGCGCCGCGCCGATGCAGAAAGTGGTCGACGCCTTAAAAGAGCGTCTTCATCTCCCCGACAATATCCGTCCGTTTGCCATCGTGCCGATGGGCTACCCGGCAGAAACGCCGAAACAGCCGGAAGACCGCTACCACCCGGAAAAGATACACTGGGGCAAATGGTAAAAATCCGTACGAAAAATCCGGCCGCGCCGGATTTTTTCGTTTTTCCCGAAGTTTGCGCCGCACCGCAAAAACTGCTTGAAAAAAACTCAATCGGTGATACATTAAGCACGAAAAATTCATGCCTGTGCGGGGCGTTCCGCACACCAGTTTATTTAACAAGGAAGGATAATAACATGACAATTCGCGTCGGTATTAACGGATTCGGCCGCATCGGCCGCCTGGTTTTCCGTGCTGCCCAGAAAAGAGACGATATCGAAATCGTAGGCATCAACGACCTGATTGATGTTGAATATATGGCTTACATGCTGCGCTACGACACCATGCACGGCAAGTTCGACGGCACCGTCGAAGTCAAAGACGGCAAACTGGTCGTCAACGGCAAGGCCATCCGCGTTACGGCCGAAAAGAACCCGGCCGATCTTAAATGGGGCGAAATCGGCGTCGAATACGTCGTTGAATCGACCGGCCTGTTCCTGACCAAGGAAAAAGCTCAGGGTCACATCGACGCCGGTGCGAAGTATGTGGTTATGTCCGCTCCTTCCAAAGACGACACTCCGATGTTTGTCTGCGGCGTTAACACCGATTCTTACGTCAAAGGAACCCAGTTCGTATCGAACGCTTCCTGCACCACCAACTGCCTGGCTCCGATCGCCAAAGTTTTAAATGACGTTTTCGGCATTGAAGACGGCCTGATGACCACCGTTCACTCCACCACCGCCACCCAGAAAACGGTTGACGGTCCGTCGGTTAAGGACTGGAGAGGCGGACGTGCCGCCGCCGGCAACATCATTCCGTCGTCGACCGGTGCCGCCAAGGCCGTCGGCAAAGTTATTCCGTCTTTGAACGGCAAACTGACCGGCATGTCTTTCCGCGTTCCGACTTTGGACGTTTCGGTTGTTGACCTGACCGCCAACCTGAAAAAAGCCGCCACTTACGAAGAAATCTGCAAAGCCATGAAAGACGCTTCCGAAGGCGAACTGAAGGGCATTCTGGGTTATACCGAAGACGCGGTCGTATCTTCCGACTTCCTCGGCGACGCCCGCACTTCCATCTTCGACGCCAAGGCCGGCATTCAGCTGACCCCGACTTTCGTCAAAGTCGTCAGCTGGTATGACAACGAATGGGGCTACTCCAACAAAGTTCTGGATCTGGTTGCCCACATGGCCAAAGTCAACGGCTAAAACCATGCTCCCCGCGTTTTGTTCCCCCGTCCGCTTTTTACCGGCAGGGACAAACGCGGGGATTTTTTTATCAAATCCCAAACGACAGGAAAAACAATGACCGAATATAAGACAATGGATGATTTAGGCGATCTGCACGGCAAAGTCGTCATGCTGCGCGCCGACTTGAACGTTCCGATGGACGAAAACTTTCACGTAACCAACACCGCCCGCATCGACCGTACGGTTCCGACCGTCAAAGAACTGATGGAAAAAGGCGCCAAGGTTGTGGTTATCAGCCACTTCGGCCGGCCGGAAGGCAAAGGCGACATGAAAAACTCGCTTTCGCACATCGTCGGCGACTTGGAAAAGGCACTCGGCAAAAAAGTTGTTTTCGTTGACGACTGCATCGGCGAAAAAGTGGAAGCCGCTGTCAAAGCCATGAGCAACGACGAAGTGCTGCTTTTGGAAAACCTGCGCTTCTACAGCGAAGAGAAAAAAGGCGACGAAGCTTTCGCCAAACAGCTGGTTGCACCGGCCGACATTTATGTTTCCGACGCTTTCTCCACCGCCCACCGCGCCCACGCTTCGATGGTTGCCGCGGCTAAAGAAAAACCGGCCGCAATGGGACGTTTGATGGAAGAAGAAGTCAAAGCGCTGGAAGGAGCTCTGTCCAACCCCACCCGTCCGCTGATTGCTATCGTCGGCGGTTCCAAAGTTTCGACCAAGCTGGACCTTTTAAACAATCTGGTCAAAAAAGTCGACAAGCTGGTCATTTCCGGCGGCATGGCTCACACCTTCATGAAAGCAAGCGGCATTGATACCGTCAACGAAGCCAACTCGCTGGTACAGCCGGACATGCTGGAAACGGCCAAAGAAATCATGGCCACGGCTAAAGCCAACAACTGTGAAATCGTACTGCCGACAGACGTTGTTGTCGCCAACGAATTCAAACCGCATGCCGAACACAAGACCGTCGACCTCGAACACATCCCGGCCGAAGGTTGGAGCCTGCTTGACGTCGGGGAAAAAACAATTGCCGCAATCAACGCCAAGCTGGACGAAAGCAAAACCCTGGTCTGGAACGGCCCTCTCGGCGTGTTTGAGATGAAACCGTTTGACAACGCCACCAACAAGGTAGCCGAACATGCGGCCGAACTGACGGCGGCCGGCAAGCTGATGAGTGTGGCCGGCGGCGGCGACACCGTTTCCGCGCTGGAAAATGCCGGCGTTGCCGACAAGTTTTCCTACATCTCGACTGCCGGCGGCGCTTTCCTCGAATGGATGGAAGGAAAGGAACTGCCGGGCGTTATCGTTTTGAAAAAATAAACAAAAAACGCTTTTTTAAGAGAAAATCCGCCAAACGGCGGATTTTCTTTTTGCAACAGGAAAACGACCGGCCGAGCCGGCGGGTTTCTTTTTACACATACCGAAAACCCGGGAACCGAGAGCTTATGGCCGCAAAAAAATAAAATGCCTTTGTCTGAATATAATTCCTCGCAATTACAAAAATGAAAACAACAAAGGAGACAAACAAACATAAATACGATACGACAAACAAGTCGCCTCCCAATGCCACCTGTCACGGAAAGTCATTTGATGGGGGACGTCGTCCGGAAACAGGAGATATATTCGGGGAATTGTGCCGGAAAAGAGGAAGACAGAATAAAAGCAGGGGAGTATTCGGGCCATATTCATATGCCGCCGGCAAAGTATTCGGCATCTCAAATCATTGTCCGTCCGAAAGGCAAACAATATAAAAATGCAGGATATGAATACAGGGGCAGACAAATTTGGCGTCATAGGTAACTATGTTGATACAACAGGGAAAACCTTCAAAAAATCACAAAGTATAGAACCGCCTAAAAGAAGACAAGAAGGCAAGTCAGCCGACTACGGATTCTGCCCCGTTTATGATTCGAACGTCTGCATAAGCAGGCAGATGTAGACATACCGGTCCGGCCGTAAGGCTTGCGTAACTTCGGGCCGGGCGTTTAAGTTTCGGGACGGTTAATACCACTTGCGTTAGCTGGTGATAATTTATGATGAGCCACATTATTTGTACGGACGGAATTAATTGCGCCGTCCGGATATGGCCGGTAAGATAAGTTTTCTCAGGCGTATGAGAAGAACCATCGGCTACGCCGGGCGGTATCTTTTTCCCTGCCCGCTCTCAGCCGGACTTTCTCCCCTTTTCTCTTCTGCCCTTGTCACATTTTTTCCCTCTTCTCCTCATACCGTCATCTCCTTCTTTCTTTGCCCCGATCAGCCCCTTTCGCTTTTATCCGGCAACAGGCGTTTCTTCCTGCTTTATCGCAAGCTTTCTCTTGTCCGTCATCGTTTCGACTGCTCCGCTCTGCCTTTCCTCCGCTCATTTTTTGCCTCACTTTTTCTCCGCCGCACCGCATTCCTCCTGCTTGCACCATATTCGCTTTCCCCCTTTTCTTTTCCTTTCCCTGCCCTTGTCACCTCTTTACCGCCCCTCCTTCGCCCGCTGTTATCAGCCCTCTTCTCCGCTCACCTTGTTTTCCGCTTTTTCCTTTTCGTTTTCCCTGACGGCACAAAAAACTTGATTTTTGTCTAAAAAAATCTATATTTAAAACAAAAGCTATTATTAACCCTAAAAATTATTCGTATATGGAAAAAGACCATCGTTTAAGAAAACTGGCACAAAACGTTTTGCAAAACTCCGTTTGTCTGCAGCCCGGCGAAAAGATTTACATCGAAACTTCCGGCACGCTGACAACCGATTTTTTAACCGTTTTGATTGAAGAAACGATCAGACTCGGCGCCGTTCCGTTCTATTATTACAACGACACGCTGCTCAGAAATGCGCTTCTCTGCAATGCCTCGGAGCGGCAAATCCGCGAACACGCAAAACTGCATGCCCGGATTATGGAACAAATGGACGCCTATGTCGGCATCCGCTGCGTTGACAACCCGATCGACGCCGCCGTGCCGGGCATGGAACAAAATACGGTGTTTCACCGGCAGTACGCCAAGCCCGTTCATTTCGACATCCGCATTCCGAAAACCAAATGGTGCCTTTTGCGTTATCCGACTCCGGTTATGGCGTTTCAGTCGAACATGTCGACCGAAGAGTTTGAAGACTTTTACTTTTCGGCCTGTCTGACGGATTATCGCCGGATGTATACCGCCATGCAGCCGCTGGTAAAGCTGATGGAAAAAACCGACAAGGTTCGGATTGTCGCGCCCGAAACCGATTTAAGTTTTTCAATCAAAAACATTCCGGTTACGGCCTGTCACGGTTTGCGGAACATTCCCGACGGCGAAGTCTACAGCGCACCGGTTATCGATTCGGTAAACGGTAAAATCAAATTCAACACCGTTTGCCCGCAAAACGGACGGATGTTTACCGGCATTTCTCTGACTTTCCGCAACGGAAAAGCCGTTGAGGCCGGCGCCGACAACTATGCCGACGATCTGCAAAAGATACTCGACACCGATTCCGGCTCCCGTTATACCGGCGAATTTGCCTTCGGTCTCAATCCGTTTATCAACCGCGCCGTCGGTGATACGTTGTTTGACGAAAAAATCTCCGGCTCCGTTCATCTGGCGCTCGGCAACTTCTGCGGCAACGCCTGTAACGGCAACCGTTCCGGTATTCACTGGGATCTGGTGCAAATACAAACGCCGGAATACGGCGGCGGCGAAATCTGGTTTGACGATGTGCTGATCCGCAAGGACGGACTTTTCGTTTTGCCTGAATTGCAGGATCTGAATCCCTGAAAAACACAAGGTCAAAAAAGAACAAAAAACTCCCGGAATTTTCGGGAGTTTTTTTACTTGTCATTATGCAAAAGAAAAACGTCTGCCCTAAAGGGACAGACGTTTTTCTTTCAGCCGGATTTTCTATTCGGTCAAAAACACGCGGATCGTGTTTCTTTCGCTGTGAGTATACGATTTAAACGTTGCACTGATCCACTGGGCAAACTCGTACTCGCCGTAGCTGCCGTGGTCGTCTTCTCCGGAAGAAACCGGCCGCAGTGCACCGTTGTTCTTAATGTCCGTATACTTTATGCAGGGAAAATCGATTGACGTAAAGCCGTCATTGTAAACCGCCTCCACATGCTGAAAAAGCGTTGACGTCGTACCGTAGTTGTAATGCACGACGAAATAACGTTCATAATAGGAAGCTTCCACGAACTTGTCGCGGGAAACGACCTGCACATGTTCGCGGCTTTTGTCAAAACCTGCGCTTTCACGAACCAGTTTAGTTCCGGTAATGTTCATTTCCGTCAGCGGCTGCATGCTCAGCTTGCCGTACATCAGAACCTCGAAAGTCACGGTGTCTTTTTTACCGCTGTCAAAATCCTGCCGGATTTTGAGCCACGAAACATAAGACGCGTGATTACCTTCGTTTTTAAGATCCCTGATGCCGGAATCCAGCAGCGTGCTTTTAACGACAAAATCCTCACCGTCGGCACCGGCCTGCCGTTTCAGCACAACTGTTGCCGTCGCCTGATAATCCCGGCCGTTGAAACGAACCGAAATCGAATGACGGAACAACTTGCGCGTAAACACTTTGCCGTCAATCGTTTCGCTGTCAAGATCAGTCAGCTTGTAACCGTTGTCGACAACTTTCGGCGCAAAACGCAGATAAGCCATCTGTCCTGCCGTTTTTCCGTCGTTGTAAAACGCGGATTGAAACGGCATTCGGTATTCAAGCGTAAAATTATCATAGCGGATACGATAAAGCATCAGCGAGTCGGTAACCGTAATATCCTGGTCCTGCCGGCTGTTGACTGCCTGATAATCCATGCTGCCGTTTCCTTCGCCGCAGACGAAGTTTTCGACCCGGACTTCGGTATTCACGTTTTCCAAAGAAGCTTCAAGCGTAATCTCCGCCCGCCGCATTTTGGTTGCCGCCTCCGCCCAAACGCGATATTCAAACTCCGTTTTGGCGGAAGAAGAAGAATCTGCGGCAAAACTCGATTCGTAAAAACCGGTGCGGAAATAACTGTAATCGGGAAGCCCGTGAAAATCGTCAAACTCATGGTCGCAGGCCGCTAAAGCGAACAACGACATAACCGGCGCAATCAGCCGTCGAAAAATTTTTGCTTTCATATACCGTGAATTTTTAAATGATTAATCTTAATTCAAAAGTAAAAAAGCATCCGGCACGATCAATAATAAAACAGACAATTCGGACACAATAATTTTTTACCTGTTTTTCATTATACCCGGAAACGCGTTTTTGTCAAATTCAAACCGCGTTGACAAAAAACATAAAAAAATAAAACGTCAAACTTGTTAAGTTTGACGTTTTATTTAAAAATCGTTCTTCTACTTCATAACAAAAGCGGAAAAACTAACATACGCACTCTGCTTAATATCACCGAAAACAATTGAAATCTGATGATAGTAATCCCAAAGATAACAGGGCTTTCCCTGATAAGTGGTTTCTTCTCCCCCTTCAAACCACATTTTTTCTTCAACCTCACCAAAATCAAGAGCCGGCATTACATGATACGTAATTCCATCGTCGTACACGGGAACATCCTGCATAATATCGTAACCAACATCAAAGTAGTTATAATGCACGATATATTCTTTTGTGTAACGCACAACATCCACGTAATCACAAGGACTGTAAACATTTTCAGAACTGATTTCATTCATTTCTGACGACAGCCTTTGCAAATTGGTGTCCGGAATTACGCGGCTTACCGCTTCTTTACCTCTCGCAAACGAAGTCAGATCAACCGAATAAGTTTCGGTTTTCACCTCCCCCGTAGACCAGCTTTGTTCCACCTTCAACCAGGAAGAATATTGTTCTCCGTTTCTGGCAAGCCCTTCATCAATAATTTTACTGCTTTTAATGTACGGACCGCCACTACTGAGAAAACGCATCAAAATCCGGGTAGAGGTAACATCATAGCTCTCGCCGTTGCAAGTAACGCCGATTGTATGAGTATACTTTTTACGGGCAAAAATATTACCCTTTTCATCGGGGGCAATATCCATATCCTCAATCGTATACCCTTTATCGACGATATTGTCAATGCGATGATAAGGCATTACCTTCTTGGTAATACCATCATCATAAACGGCAACTTGATAAACCAGACGATAATCCAGTGTAAAATATTTATAGGCAACGGAATATACCAAAACGGAATCGGATATAGTTACAAAACCGTCTTTTTTCTGTTCTGCAAGTTGATAACTTACGGAAACTTTCGGGCTGCCCATTTCATAACCGGATACTTCACTGTTCAAAGTTTCGTTGTTATTCAGAGTGTTGTTGAGAGTAACCGAGACTTTGTTGTCGAAGCTGGCGCGGGTAATGCCCCGGACCATAATCCAGCTCTCGTAGCTCAGTTGAGTGCCTTCCGTTCCGACTTCCGCTCTTACCTCGCCGGCTTCGCCTTCGTCGTAAACTTCGCTTTCAATCACTTCCGGCAACAGAGGTTCGTCCTTGCTGCAGGAAGTCATCATCG
>OGHC01000206.1_pt1 | contig 53160 bp, 32 predicted proteins | sample 1571381 | NCBI WGS metagenome assembly OGHC01 (sample SAMEA2581945, study PRJEB24529) | metagenome | biome: Human gut stool | place: China | collected 2011 | reverse complement strand
ATAATACAGGGATGGGGGAACTATTATAGTCATGTGGTTTCAAAGGAAGTGTTCTACCGATGTGATCAGGTCCTGATAAATCAGATAAAGAGATGGGCATATCGCAAGAATACCGACAAGTCAAGAGAATGGATATGGAACAAATACTTTATCCGCGATGGAAGCAGAAACTGGATATTCGGATTCGAATATGTATGCGGTGGTATAAAGGATAAGTTCACACTACGTAAACTGGCAGACATTCCAATCAGGCGACATATCAAGGTGAAGTGCGAAGCCAATCCGTTTGCCCCTTCATGGAATGGATACCTACGTTGAAAGGCGGAAACGAAAATATGACTATCAACGTGCATAATAAAACTTTATTGGAAACAAGCCATCGAAAGAGCCGGTTTAATTTCGTGAAAATTAAATTTAGAATTATCGGAGCTGTATGCGGTGACAGTCGCACATACAGTTCTTAATGGGGAAGCGGCATTACTGCCACTTCCCTATATCCCCCCAAAAAACGGTTTGACAGCCCAAACGGGGGGATTAAAATAAAAACACATGGTAAAGATACAAAAAAGGCAACTAACTCGCAATGAAGTAGTTGCCTTAAATTTTATTATTTTAGAAATATCCCTAACTATAAATAAGTCAATTGCCCTAGTTTTTTCATATTCATAATACCCCGAACTAAAAGTGTCTGCTTTAAAAACCAAACGACTATCTTATAAATAATTAAGTTTACCTTAACAGCTTAGTTCCATAAAAAATACAATCATTGGTTTTTACAATCTATCATCTGAATATCAAATATTAGAGTCGAATAACCTAAAATCGTTATTGAAGAACCAATTGGTGTATATTCACTAGAACCATAACCATATTTCCATGGGACATAAACTTCGTAACGTTCTCCAACTTTCATTCTCTGTAAAATCTCAGACAAGCCTATTACACGTGAATTAACTCCAAACTCTTCTGTTTTCGAAAAATCAATACTAGGGTTTGCCTCTGTATAAGACCCTTCAACTACTTCTCCAATAAAATTATCTTGCTCATCAACACTTCCAAGAATATACATTCCTTTATAATATACTGTTACCAAATCTGTATAATATGGAATTTTATCCTGAATTACTCCATTACCTATCGGAGTTTTCTTTTTAAAATAAATAGGAACTCCAGGATAGGATATCATATGGATAGAATCCAATGCACCACGCTTAGTTAAATCAGCATGAGCTCCAGCAATGGAATCTATAAATGCTTCATTCCGCGCACGCCAATTGTCATAACGTCCGGCCTCTTCCGTTTCGCTACAAGCGGTAAACGTCAAAGCCAACAATACTAAGGAGAATAAATAGATCTTTTTACTCATTCGTCAAAGGTTTATTGTAAAGTTTTCAATAGAGAAGTGATGCTTACTCTGTCTGCGATGATATTATTCAGTTCAGAGATAGCGACACGCTCCTGCTGCATGGTATCACGGTTACGCAATGTCACACAGTTATCTTCTAATGTCTGATGATCGACCGTCACACAGTACGGAGTACCAATAGCATCCTGACGGCGATAACGCTTACCGATACTATCTTTTTCATCATACTGGCAATGGAAATGGAATTTCAAGTTATCAATAATCTCACGGGCCTTTTCAGGCAGACCGTCTTTCTTTACCAACGGCATAACCGCCAGTTTCACCGGAGCCAGAGCAGCAGGCAATTTCAGAACAACACGGCTTTCACCATTTTCCAATTGTTCTTCGCAATAAGATGCACTCATGATACTGAGGAACATACGGTCAACACCGATAGAAGTTTCGATTACGTACGGAGTATAAGACTCGTTCAGTTCCGGATCAAAATATTTAATACTCTTGCCGGAGAACTTCTCATGTTGAGACAAGTCGAAGTTAGTACGAGAGTGGATACCTTCCACTTCCTTGAATCCGAACGGCATCAGGAATTCGATGTCAGTAGCGGCATTTGCGTAATGAGCCAACTTATCATGATCGTGATAACGGTAGCTTGCATCTCCGAAGCCAAGTGCCTTATGCCATTTCAAACGGATTTCTTTCCATTTCTTGAACCAGTCAAGCTCTGTTCCCGGTTTTACGAAGAACTGCATTTCCATCTGCTCGAACTCACGCATACGGAAGATGAACTGACGGGCAACGATCTCGTTACGGAAAGCCTTACCAATCTGTGCAATACCGAAAGGAACTTTCATACGACCTGTTTTCTGTACATTCAGGTAGTTTACGAAAATCCCCTGTGCAGTTTCCGGACGAAGGTAAATCTTCATTGCTCCTTCGGAAGTAGAACCCATTTCGGTAGAGAACATCAGATTGAACTGACGAACTTCTGTCCAGTTCTTAGTACCGGAGATCGGGCATACGATTTCTTCATCAATGATAATCTGACGAAGTTCTTCCAAATTGTTATCATTCAAAGCTTTTGAAAAGCGAGTATGAAGTGCATCACGCTTAGCCTGATGTTCCAGTACACGTCCGTTAGTAGAACGGAACTGAGCCTCATCAAACGCTTCACCGAACTTCTTGGCAGCTTTCGCTACTTCTTTATTGATTTTATCGTCATACTTTGCCAACTGATCTTCAATCAGTACATCGGCACGATAACGTTTTTTAGAATCCTTATTGTCAATCAAAGGGTCATTGAATGCGTCTACGTGTCCGGAAGCCTTCCAGATAGTAGGGTGCATAAAGATGGCAGAGTCGATACCGACAATGTTTTCGTGCAACAGCACCATGCTGTCCCACCAATATTTCTTAATGTTGTTTTTCAATTCAACGCCCATCTGACCGTAGTCATACACAGCGCCTAGTCCGTCGTAGATATCGCTCGAAGGAAATACGAAACCGTACTCTTTACAATGCGATACAAGCTTCTTAAAAACGTCTTCTTGTGCCATTTTCTTTTCTATATCTATTAATTTGAATTTGCTTTTTTCGTAAAAAGTGCCACAAAGATAGGGATTTATCTTATAAATAAGACAGAGAGGGTATTAATTTATCTTATTCCTGAACTTCTTCGTCGATTTCCAGCCTTCCTATATTATATGCAGCTAATTCCTGTTCCCTATCCGCCTCCTTCATTTCTTTGGTCAACATACTTTCCGGCATGTACAAATTAAAGGGAATACGTGTGCATTTCATCTTTTTCACTTGTCGACCAAATTCAGGGCAAGCCACAAAATAAACCCGTGATACAGACACCTTTCCCGGAGTTACCTGTTCGGGACGTTCAAATCCCGGACTGGTTAACGACGTATGGAACGTACCAAGTCCCTCAATAGTAACCGGCTGTCCAATAGACAGTAAAGTACGGATAGCATCAACCATTTCCGTCAATATACCATCTATCTGCCCACGATGGAACCCACTCCGTCTCTCCATATACTCGGCAAATTCCCTATTCCGAATCGGATTTAGCACTCTTTTAGGTACACCATACCATAATTCTTTCTTTTCTCCCGATGTCAAATCGGCTTTTTTTCTCACTACATAAGGTACTGCCATCGTCTATACTCCTCTTGTTTTTCGTTAATACTCGTACTTCATCTGAGACCCGGGTCTCAATGGTGTTGACACCCGGGTCTCAAGCATGCCAACACCCGGGTGTCAGTGCTCATGAGACCCGGGTGTCAGATAAGTGTTGGCTACAACAAAAGTAAGTCTTTATTATAGGAAATCAAAGTTATTCTTATATATTTGTACCATCCCTACAATACATTTAAAGAAAAACATAAAAATATGATCAAAATACTTCTGCTAATAGACTATTCCAGCGAATTTGACAGGAAACTGCTACGGGGGCTTGTACAATATTCCAAAGAGAACGGCCCTTGGCTATTTTATCGCCTCCCTTCTTATTACAGTGCCATGTATGGAGAACAAGGTATTTTGAAATGGGCCAAAGAATGGAAAGCGGATGCTATCATCGGGCAATGGAACAATGATACGATTGATTTGCAGAAAGAACTGAACATACCTGTTGTGTTGCAAAACTACCATCACCGAAGCGTTACTTACTCCAATCTGACAGGCGATTATAAAGGTACGGGCAGGATGGCCGCTCAATTCTTTGCCAAACGGATGTTTCGGAATTTCGCCTATTTCGGTATCAAAGGAGTGGTCTGGTCCGATGAACGTTGTCAAGGCTACCGCCAAGAAGTGAAACGTATCGGAGGCGACTTTTTCAGTTTTGAATCTGATAAACAGGAAGATGAAATAAGGATGGAAGTCAGCCAATGGCTACAGGAACTCCCCAAACCTGTTGCCTTATTTTGCTGTGATGATGCACATGCCCTGTTCATTTCCGAAACTTGCCGAATGACAAACATACCGATTCCGGAAGAAATCGCTTTATTAGGCGTGGATAACGATGAACTGATGTGTAATATCTCCGACCCTCCCATTTCGTCCATCGAACTCGAAGTAGAAAGAGGTGGATATTCTATCGGCAGACTTATTCATCAACAAATAAAAAAAGAGCATGAGGGCACTTTCAATATTGTCATCAACCCTATCCGCATCGAATTGCGACAATCTACGGAGAAACACAATATCAAAGACCCTTATATCCTGGAAGTGGTGAAGTATATAGATAGTCATTATAATTCCGACCTGACTATAGAAAACCTTCTTGCAAACATTCCGCTATCCCGCAGAAACTTCGAAGTAAAATTCAAGAATGCACTGAATACTTCCATCTATCAATATATACTGAATTGCCGGTGTAATCATCTGGCGGATTTACTACTCACAACTGACCGCCCATTGGCCGATTTAGCCATAGAAGCAGGTTTTAAGGATTATAATAATATTTCACGCGTCTTTAAGAAATACAAAGGATGCTCACCTCTTGAATATCGCCAAAAGAAGAGTAATCTAGCATAAATTTCGTTTTTTGAAGATTGATTTTCGTTTTTACTATAAGAATTATTATAGAAACAACCTAACTTTGTCTTAAAGGTTAATGACAAGGAATATATTAGTTTATAATATCAATATAATTATATTATAACAAGGCTGTAAAATCATCTATATAATCTAAAAATGTCAAATATCATTCAAAAACAGAGTAAATGGGAAACACTGTCAACGATTAGATTTAGATTTCCCAAACAGATTCTTATATTTTATATAATTATCTGTATAGGATTCTGCTTGACCAACTGTACAAAACATAAGCAGTCTGATTCCACACAATATAGCACAGACTCATGGAATAAAATTAAAGATTATTTCAATCCACCAACGATATACAAAGATATTTACGGGAACTACTGTTCTCTCCTTCTATTAAACAATGGAGACACAGTAAGAAATGCAACTGATTGGAGTAAAAAACGAAAAGAAATAAAAGAGACATGGATGAATATAATGGGGGAATGGCCTCCCATAATCAAAGATCAAAACCTCGAAATATTAGATACACTAAAAAGAGAAAACTTCCATCAATACCATATTCGTTTTTATTGGACTCCTAATGAACAAACAGAAGGTTATTTATTAGTCCCTGATAAAAAAGGGAGAAAGCCTGCTATTATTTCAGTTTTTTATGAGCCCGAAACAGCCATTGGAATCGGTGGAAAACCTAATCGCGACTTTGCCTATCAACTTACTAAAAAAGGATTTATCACTCTGTCTTTAGGCACAACTCAAACAACAAAAGAAAAAACATACTCTATATACTATCCAACAATTAATAATGCCTCTTTACAGCCCCTATCAGCATTAGCCTATGCAGCTGCCAATGCATGGGAAGTACTAGCCAAAGTTCCTGATGTAGACTCTACCAGAATTGGCATTGTGGGACATTCATATGGAGGAAAATGGGCAATGTTTGCATCTTGCCTCTATGACAAATTTGCATGTGCAGCTTGGAGTGACCCAGGTATTGTTTTTGATGAGACAAAAGGGGGCTACATCAACTATTGGGAACCTTGGTATCTTGGTTATTACCCTCCACCTTGGAAAAACACATGGAATAAAAATGGATATACTACACCAAAAGGAATTTATTCGCAGCTACGTAAAAAAGGACATGATTTACATGAACTTCATGCACTTATGGCCCCCCGTCCTTTTCTCGTTTCCGGAGGTTTTTCTGATGGACCTGAAAGATGGATACCTTTAAACCATACAATACTCATCAATCGAATTCTAGGCTATGAAAACAGGGTAGCAATGACCAATAGAACGAAACATGATCCTAACCCCGAATCCAACGAGGTTCTTTACAACTTCTTCGAGTGGTATCTATTCTCCCATTAATTTAACAAGAATATTACATAACAATAAAGTACTTATGAAAAACTCAAAAATTAATTGCAAAAACATTTTCAATCGATTCATTTTGCTCTCTCTCACTTTATGCTATGTTTCTACAGCATATTGTAGCAATAAAGAACGAGAAACAAAACAATTTTTCATTTATGATGCCATATCATACATCGGCAAACCAGACTTAAGTCCAGATGGACTTCAGCCTGTTTATTTAATGTACGAAGTAACCTTGACAAAAAAGGAATCCGACCATTCTTCAAAAGTTATACTTGATTTCAACAAAATTGAGAGGCAAGCTAGACTTGCATCCCTATTTCCGGAAACAATGATTTCAACAGATATAGAACAATGGTATTACGAGCCCTCACTTACAGATCAAGAAATAGAACAAAGATTTGACACATTATTCAGTTACTTTAGACAAAAAATTTCATCCAAAATAACAATCGGAAACTATGGAGCCGCTCCTACAGCCTTATGCGTACACCGGTACTACCATCCCAAAATGTCAGAGGACAGTATATTAATGACTTGGCGAAAAAGCAATAAAAAGCGTTGGGCGGCACTCAAATATGCCGATGTAGCTCAACCTTCTCTTTATATTGCCGAGCCTGATATCAAATCCTGGATAAAAGACCTACAAATAACAGTAAAAGAAATAAAAAAGCACTACCCTAACAAGAAAATCATAGCGTATATTTGGCCCCAATACTATGATAAAAAAGATAGTCCATATTATAAACAGTTCATTTCTCCACACATTTGGAAACAAATGTTAGAGGCCGCTTATACATATTGCGATGGAAGTATCATATGGTCGAGCAGAACAGATGAGAATAACCAATCTGTATTTTGGAATGATCTTCGAGTTCAACAAATTTGGGAAGTAACAAAACAATTTATCCATTCTCATAAAGAACAAATTGTTTTTCCTGTAAAAGAAAACTTGTCCATATCAACCTCTGCTTCACAAAAGTTCAACATATATCTAAACACAAGCTATCCCCAATTAGCCCAATATGGAGTTCAGACCATACAAATGATTAATGAAGGAGATTTGGGAAACTGCGCCAACGAAACTTTTGTTTTCGATGTAGCCAAAGCGAAACAACTTGCCACAAATATCCCTGACTCCTCTAATACGCCTATATGCATTACACCTGGCAATAAACGGAGTGATATATCAAATTATGAAGAAATTTACAGGATATTTAAAAAAGGCAATGATAATCAGATATGGCAAATACCATCCCTTAGTCTGGGAGAACTAAGGCTTCATAATTCAAATATGCATGTCAACATGGGAAGTTGGACAATAAACACAATGACTTCTTCACAAGAATTGAAAAAATCCACAGATGCCATTATCATCAATGCTCCTATCATTGACAATGATACAATTGCTTGGAAAAAAGAATTATACATTACTGTAAAAGAAGCACAATTCAAATCCAAAGGCAAACCTATATACGTCTATTTGCCAACCGCATCGCCTAATAACAACTATAAAATAAAAGCTATAGAATGGAGAACCGCATTAGAAACTGCCCGCCAATGGTGTAATGGTATAATAATCCACGACATAAATAGTAATTTACCTAACACTAATCCTACAATATGGCAGGAGACCTTAAAACTCATAAGAAAAATGAAGAACACAGTAGATTAAACTTACGTTTTTTGAGGATTAGTCTGCGTAAAATCAAATCGGCACCTTCACATATCAAGCTATATTTGCATTATTAGGATATCCAATCAATAAACTGCAATGCCAAATTTAAATTTAATACAAAATGAAAATGAAACTATTGAAAAGTAAAATTCTGCAAGATGCATTACGAATAAAATTTTTACCGATATGCATCTTTATGTTCTTTTTCCTTTTTACTCCCTTCATTTATTCTCAGAGTAGAAAGCAAATAACAGGAAGCGTACAGGATGTTCTAGGAAATCCTCTTATTGGAGTTAGTATCTTGGAAACCGGAACATCAAATGGGACTATTACAGATATGAATGGTGCCTACTCTCTCAATGTAAGTTCCGCAAATGCGACACTGAAATTTTCATATATTGGCTATGAGGAACAACAGATTAAGATACAAGGCCGAAACGTCATCAACGTGAAGATGAATGAAGAAACCAGTAATTTGGATGAAGTTGTAGTAGTTGGTTATGGAGTACAACGAAAATCCGACTTAACTGGAGCCATATCTTCCATTAATGCAGCTGAAACCCTAAAAAAAATGCCTGCGGCTCAAATAGCGGATTTACTTCAGGGACGTATTGCTGGGCTTAGTATTGTAAACTCATCTGGAGCAGCAGGTGCTACCCCTACGCTACGTGTCCGCGGTGTAAACTCCATAAAAGCAGACGGTGGTCCGTTAGTTGTTATCGATGGGTTTCCTGGTGGTAATCTTAGTGCTATAAATCCCGCAGATATAAAATCTATTGAAGTACTAAAAGATGCCTCATCAACAGCAATATATGGTTCAAGAGGAGCCAACGGTGTCATCTTAATTACAACAAAATCTCCTAAAGAAGGGAAATTATCAGTAGACTACAATGGTTATGTTGTTGCCGGAACACCAGCCAATAAACCTTCTATCATGCCTGTAAATGAGTTTGCGCATATGGCCAATGATTGGAATCAGGCGTATTATGGCAAAGATCTATATACAGAAAGACAAATTATAAACTTTACCAATGGATATGACACCTATGATTACATAGGAAATATCATCAACGATTACGCCATCAGCCATTCTCATGATATCAGTATCAAGGGAGGGAATGATAAACTGAGTTTCTTATTTTCCACTCAATATATTCATAATAAAGGAATAGCCGGACATTCTACAAATGACAGATGGAACTACCGTTTAAAAGTGGATGCCAATATCACTAAAAAGCTCAAATTTGGAGCTAATTTTTACGGAATGGTTAATAGTGCCGCAGGGAATAATTTCTCGGGACAATATAGTTTACTCACTCTAGCACAACAATTTCCACAAACTGTACTTCCATATGATAAAGAAGGAAACCTTACACAAGGAACTATTGACAATACTGGTATTTATAATCCAATTGGTTTCATTGATGAACAAAAAAGAAACAACAATGAGGATATGACTTTTAATAACTGGTTACAGGCATATATCAGTTATGAAATTATTCCCGGATTAACTTTCAGAAATGAACAACAAGTAAATATGGGAAACCGCTTTTATGGCACTACAAGCAGCAAACAGAGTATGAATGGATTCTTGAAAGGGAAGTCATTAGCTACATATTATGATGCCAATTCATGGGGGTGGCGCATGACAAATACACTTAACTATACAAAAGAACTTAACAAGAATAATCGTATCAACGCTACTATTGGTGTAGAAGAAAGCATATCACGGTCATATACCATGAAACAGACCGCAGAAGGATTAACATCCGAAAGCATCGGTTGGAAAAATATGATGTTGGCAGAAAATAGTAAGCTGGAAAACAATGAAGTGACCAAAACAACAGCCATATCATATTTCGGACGAATCAATTATGTCTTAATGAGTCGTTATATGGCCACAGTTACATTCAGAAGAGACGGTTCTTCCTTATTGTCTTATGACCATAGATGGGATAACTTTCCTTCTTTCAGTCTGGCTTGGAATCTAAAAGAAGAATCATTCCTTAAAAATGTTAACTTTTTAGACCAATTAAAACTTAGGTATGGATATGGAGTTTCTGGAAATCAAGCAGTAGCAGCCTACTCTGCATATACACAATATGATGCAACAATAGGAAATGGTCAGATAGCTTATACGCTTGTTCCGGGTAATCCTATCTTAAAATGGGAAAAAACGCATCAACATAACTACGGGATTGATGCAGCTTTTCTAAATGGCAGAATTTCATTTACATTCGATTATTACGACAAGAAAACAAAAGATGCCATTAATACTGTAGTCCTCCCGGCAGATACAGGTTTATCATCCGGACTAAGAAATGCTGCTGAAATCAGTAACAAAGGGTTTGAAATTACTTTAGGGATCACTCCATTTACAACAAAAGATTTCTATTGGAAAGCAGACATTTCATTAGCTCATAATAAAGCTAAAATTGAAAAATTAGGAGATATAGATTCGGATTTCATGGAAATAGGTACAGGATGGGGAAATTCATTCTATCGTTACTTTGCAGGAGAACCAATCGGGGCAATTTACGGTCTTCAATCTACGGGAGTATGGAGTACCGAAGAGTATAATAACCCTAATATCAAAAAGCCAACTTCTCCTACAGTAAGACCCGGATCATACAAATATGTTGATCAAGATGATAGTGGAACCATAGATGCAGATGATTATGTCATTATTGGTAACGGACAACCCAAATTCAACTGGGGAATGAATAATTCATTTACTTATAAGAATTTTGATTTAAACATTTTCTTAATAGGTTTTCACGGATTTGATATCTACAATTACCCAAGAGCCAGACTTACAAGTTCATTATCTCCATTCCCCGAATTAGCAGAGCGTTGGATTGCAGGCAAAAATGAGAATGCAATTATTGCCGGATTCGGCAAGGACCGTGATGCTATAACAAGCCCTGAAACAGTAGCTTCCTCCACATTTGTAGAAAAAGGGGACTTTGTGAAATTAAAAAGTATCACATTAGGTTATAATTTCTCCAAAGGTTTATTATCTAAAATCAATTTAAGTGCGGCAAGAGTGTATTTTTCAATAAAGAATGTTTGTACGATCACTAAATATTCAGGAAACGATCCAGAATTGTCAATCAGTAACCCTCTACGTCCCGGACTCGATATGGGAACTTACCCTAGTCAAAGAGAATATCTACTTGGCTTAAATGTTTCATTCTAAATACAAGAATACAATGAAAAAATATATATTCATACTTCTGACAAGTTTTTCCTTAGCTTCTTGCGTAGACTTATTGCAAGAGCCGCAAAGCAAATTAACGCCTGCCACCATCGAGTTGACAGAACAAACTCTTGAAAGCATGACTAATGGGCTTTACAAAGATTTATGGGGAGAAAATTTCGGCTTTAACTGCCGGTTAGCATCACTAGCATTAGCCGGTGACGATATGACTTCCGGTGCTCTGGATAAGGTAAGAAATGTTTTGGACGACCAATTAAAAGTTCCAATAGATAATGCAGATGTATTAAATTTATGGAAATATTTTTATCAAACAATATATTCTGCAAATAACATAATATATCTAATTAATGAGAACGAAAATTTGGATACCCAAATTAGTAACAAATACTTGGGAGAAGCCTATTTCTTCAGAGCTTTATCCTATTTTTATATCGTAAGATATTGGGGAGATGCTCCTGCTATTACAGATCCCAACTCGAGTACAGATATAGATGGGAATAGTAATATGCCGCGCAAACCGGTGAAAGACATCTATGAGAGAATTATTCTTCCGGATTTAAACAATGCAATCGACCTGCTGCCATTACAAAGCCGTGACAACAATAATCAAGCTCCTACTTCTTGGGCTGCCAAGACTTTGCTTAGTGATGTATACATAACTATGGCAGGATGGCCATTAAAAGAAGAAAATTATTATGCAGAAGCTGCTAAAACGGCAAAAGATATCATAGAAAACGGGCCTTACGATCTAGTAGGTGAATATAAAGACCTTTGGATGAACGCAAAAAAAACAGATAAAACCGAACATATTTTCGCACTACAACATTCACTATCATATTTACCAAGCCAATATGGCATATCCTATCTTGGAAAAGAAGAAAATGGCTGGTATGACTATGTAGGTGATCCGGTATTCTTCAAAAACTTTCCCAATGATAAAAGAAAAGAATTCTGTTATGTAACATCAACCGTAGATACCAAAGGAAATCAGATTGAGTGGGAAGACTTTGATATAGGTGCACCTTTCATCCGAAAATACAGGAACTATGGAGGTTGTGGAACATACGGAATTGAAGGGAACACTGCTACACGTAGCTCGCTTTCAGAGGGTCTCACTCCAATTTACAGATTTGCAGACGTATTACTAATTTATGCCGAAGCTAGCAATAAAGCAGAGGGTTCCCCAAACACTCTTGCATATAAATGTTTAAACAGAGTCAGAGACAGAGCATTCGGAGATCAAAGTCATCAATATGCAGGTTTAACACCAGAAAAGTTTGCAGATGCAGTATTCGATGAATTTGGTTGGGAAAATGTATTTGAATTCAAAAGATGGTTCCAACTGGTAAGAACAGAAAAAGTAGACGAAGCTGTAGGTAAAAATACAGCAATCGGAGCGAGATTAAATGCCAATAAAGAGAATTATCTCTTCCCGATACCTGTAAGGCAGTGCGAACTTAGAGGTTGGAAAAATAACCCTGGCTATTAAGTAATTAATCATAAAATCAAAATAATATGAAAACATCAGAAATTAGACGGTTTACCATGTTACTATTTACTATTATGCTGTTCATCACAGCATGTAGTGATGATAATATTCGTCCTCCTTATTTAGAGGAGGAAGTTGAACCTACTCCGGAAACAAAAGAATTTGTTGTTTACGATGCGATGAGCTATAAAAATAAACCGGATCTTACATCGGATATGATTTCTAACATACGCTTAATTTACGAAGCTTTCTTGCTAACTAATGAAGAGATTGATATGGATAAAGTCGCAACTCAAATTAGTATAACAAAGACTTCCAACTATCAGGCTGTCAGCACCGACATCGAAGCCTGGTATTCGAATAAGACTGATGAAGAAATTAAAACCGGATTGAAAACCGTATTTGACGCTTTTAAAAAAGAGATTCCCAGTTGCACTGTCGGAAATTACGGTATACCTGTGAGTGATTTAAATGTTTTCAGATATAACAGAACTGAATCAGAAGAAGAAATTATTAAATTATGGAAGAAAAATAGTGAAAGAAGACTCTCAGCCGGTGAAGTTTCAGATGTCCTTTATCCCTCATTATATATCATGACTCCGGATATAGATCAATGGCTGAAAGATTTGAAAACAACAGTAGAATATATAAAAGAGAGATTTCCTGATAAAAAGATCATCGGATATATTTGGCCACAATATTACAATCTCAAAAACAACCCCGACTATATGAAATTTATTCCTGCTGAAAAATGGGATAAGATACTGGAAGGATGTTATACATATCTGGACGGAGCAGTGATCTGGTCGAATGGGAAAGGTGAAGATGGTGAAACTGACGTTGCATGGAACGACACAAAAGTCCAAGCAATGTATAGTGCTACAAAAACATTTATTGAACGACACAAAGCTAACATAAAATTAGACAAGCCGGAAGGTGGTGGCGATGATGGTGGTTCAGAGCCTACAGAATTTCATGTATATGGTTCACTAAATTTCCAGAATACTCCTTCAAATCTATTAAGTTATGGTATACAACCCATATCAGTAATCAGTGAAGCCAGTGTTTCTGAAGTAGAAAAACAAGGCAGTGTATATCCTCCTGTTATCGATAAGATCAAGAATCTGGCAACCGATGCCACACATCCAGTTTGTATATCTATCAGTACATGGCATGCGGATCGTTCTACAGACAATAGCGCAATGATGTCACGTTTCCAAACTGTATATGACACATTCAAAGATAATAATCCAAAAGTTACAATCGGGTATCGTGGCGTTGGTCCTACAAGTCTCACCTCTCTCAGGGTCACCAATTATACACAATCTGATTTTCAAAGAAATGATTCATGGCAGAGATACGCAGTAGAACCTATGAGAGGAATCAGAGAATATGCAGATGTATTATATCCTGAAGTTACAATCATCAATGACGATTTAGAAACCTGGAAACAAGATTGTTCTGCAGTTCTGGAAGAAGCTAAATGGAACAATCCAAACAAGAAAATATTCGCCTGTATCATGACTAATTATTTTAATAAAACAGGAACTATTCCAGAAGGCTATGAAGCCTTTGCCGATGCATACAAACCGATCAAGGAAGCCACTTGGTTGAATGCTCTTGAATATTTGTACCGGAGATGTGATGGTATTGTTATTATTGGTAATTGTCAAAAAAATGATCCGATTGAATATAGTGAAAACTTAGGCATCATGAAAGCTACAAAAACTTTCTACGAAAATCATAAAAATGTCATCGACAAAACATTACCTGAAGAAGAAAAACCTGCGACTGACAACCTTATTACAAATGGCGGATTTGAGGATAAGATAGAGCCATCTTCCATAGACCCCGTCGTACATAAAAACAAGCTTGTCCGCCCTTTAAGGCTTAGCAGTTTCTTTGATACTACAGCACAAAAAACATTTCCTACAGCAGATGGTTCCGTTACTGTTCCTGATAACGTCTGGTTCCATAGATGCAACAATAATTCATGGTTCTGGTTTACCTATATTGATGATATATCTACTGCCTATACAGACGGCGGAACACCAATCTCACATTCTGGAAACAAATCTGTAGTTATTTATACTGCTGCCAATGCCGATGCAGCTAAATACAGTAGTCATGCTAATAATTTAGAACACCTCCAAGGAGTCGCACAACGTTTATCTCTAGATAACAGCAAAAAATACAAACTACAATTTTTCTGTTATCGTCCAGATCTCGTTTGGGGCACAACGAATGTTGCTGCAAATATAAACCATGCAGAAAAAATTGTTGTAGGAATTGTGTCCTCGACAGGAGCAAATGTAAATACAGACTATACATATAAAAAAGTTATCACGTTAGAGAAAACAGAAGGTTGGAAAGAGTATAATATTACTTTCGATCTTCCCGATATCATCCAAAAAAATCCAGGTAAGAGCTTTGAAAAATGTGCTATATTTTTCAACATAGTACCAGAGATAGACAGTGCACAAAAAACACTGAAAACATTAGTTAATTTAGATGACATCACTTTAACGGAAACGAAATAACAAAATGCTCTTTAATTACAGTTTAATATAAATGGGCTAAGGTTTCATTTATATTAAACTGTAATATTATTCATTTTATCCGATAAAAACATGAATAAAATTCTTCTAATATTATTTTTCATTGGAAATATATTAAATACTACCACAATACATGGACAGAACAACTGCCCTCTAATTCCATGTCCACAAAGCAGTAACAGAATAAATGAGACATTCCAACTATCAGACAGATGTGTTATTGTATATACTGAAGAGTTTGAGCCTCAAGCTTACCTTCTACAGAAAGAGCTTCTCCGATATACTTCAATCGCCGTAAGTGTACTTCTTGATAAAGAAACTCAAAATCCAAACATAATATGCAATATTATTGAACTTAAAAAAGGCTATAAATTCAATACAGAAGGATATTCTTTAAAAATGCGCGCCAAAAGCATAACTATTACAGCAGGACAACCAAGCGGAATGATAAATGGCATCATGTCTCTAATTCAATTAACTAGATTATCCATGCAGCAAGACACCTTTATACCTGTCGAGTGCTGGGAAATAGAAGACAGCCCTTTATATGCGTGGAGAGGTTTTATGTTAGATGAAGCCCGTCATTTCTGGGGTATGAAAAAAGTAAAACAGATTTTGGATTGGATGGCCTTTTATAAGCTAAACAGATTTCATTGGCATCTGACAGATTCTCAAGGGTGGAGAATAGAAATAAAAAAATATCCCAAATTAGCTCTTATTGGAGGAATCGGCAACTATGGAGAAGAATACACCTCTGCACAATTCTACACACAAGAAGAAATAAAAGAAATTGTATCTTATGCTCGAGAAAGAAACATACATATCATACCTGAAATCGATATGCCGGGACATGCGTCTGCTGCCTCCAAAGCATATCCAGAGTTTAGTGGTGGCGGTTCTCCTAAATATCCCGGATACACCTTCAATCCTGGGAAAGATTCTGTATACACTTATTTAACAGACATCCTAAAAGAAGTAGATGCACTGTTCCCCTCCCAAGTAATCCACCTTGGAGGAGATGAAGTACATTATGGTAATCAAGATTGGAATACCAACAAAGATATCCAAGATTTGATGAAACATGAAAAAATGAAAAATTTAAAAGACGTAGAGAATTACTTTTTCCAAAGGATGGCTGATTCACTTCTGCTTATCCATAATAAAGTAGCAGCTTGGGATGAAGTGGCTGATTCCAAATTATCTCCCGAGCAGACCATCGTATTTTTTTGGAGACAGAACCGACCTGAACAACTCCAAAAATCATTAGATAGAAAATTTAATATTGTATTATGTCCACGATTGCCAATGTATCTTGATTATGCACAAGACACTTTACAAGTACATGGGGTTGACTGGAGAAAATTTTCATGTAACTCTTATCAGAAAGTATATTCTTTCAGTCCACAAGATATACCTGTCAAATATCCTCAAAATTGCAACATACTAGGAATACAAGCTAATCTATGGACAGAACGTATTGAAACAGAGGACAGACTTGATTATATGCTTTTTCCTCGGATAGTAGCACTAGCCGAAAACGCATGGACAAAAGAAATGAATAAAAATATCAATTCTTTCAATGTACGTCTAAAAAAACAATTTGATTTATATAAAAAAGATCATATCTACTATTCAGATCCTTTTGCCCCTAAAGAAACCGGAGAACCTGTTAGATAAAACCAACATTCAGAAAAATGAAAAGAGTTAATATTTACACATTTCTATTTTGTACTATATTCTTTGCAATAGAATGTTATGCTCAACAAGCATCCTATCCCAAGTCAAAGATATTGCAGAAAAACTTTTCCAGCAATCTTAAAGAGCAATTAAGAGAACTAGAAAAAGATCCTTTCGTGCAGTATTTAAACGAATGCCGGGAAAAATGGAAAGACAATCCCTACAGACCAATCTATCACTTTTCCAGTCCGGAAAGTATTTTACACGACCCTAACGGTTTATGCTATTGGCAAGGAAACTGGCATCTATTTTATCAATATTTGCCCTCTAAGGATTTCAGACAACATTGGGGACATGCAGTCAGTCATGATTTAATTCATTGGAAAGATCTACCCATAGCTTTATATCCCGGTCCAGAAAACATGTGCTATTCCGGTGCTACCTTAGCCGAAAAAGACAAAGTCATAGCTATGTATTATGGAGTTGACTTAGGAGATATTGTGGCTACATCCAGCGATCCATTATTATTAAACTGGGAAAAGATAGCAACACCGGCTATTCCAAGAGTTAAATCTGGAGAAACTCTACCATATTATGTGTTTGACCCTGCCATTTGGAAGGAAGACAGCATATACTACGCCGTAACAGGAGGGCGTACAAATACAGGTCCGGGGCACAAAGCAATGAGATCAACATCTCTTTTCTCTTCAAAAGATCTAAAAAACTGGAAATACGAACATGACTTCATGAAAAATGAACGTTTTTTACCACCAGGAGAAGACGCCTCATGTCCATACTTCTGGCCAATAGGAAACAGGCACATCTTTCTATTTTTTAGTCATACAACCGGTAGCCAGTATTTATTAGGCGACTATAATAAAGAAGAACATTGTTTTTATCCAACATTTCACGGACGTTTTAACTTCATGTCTTTTCTTCCCGGAGGAGTACATGCGCCAAGCGCAACAAGTGATGGCAAAGGAGGAGTCATAGTTATACATAATATGCATACGGGTAAAAAAACGCCCGGTTGGAGAGGTATAACAACCCTTCCAAGAAGGCTCACATTAGATAAATGTGACACAATCAACATACAACCATACGGAGATTATGAATCACTTCGTACCCACCATCAACATATAGATAAGCTCAACCTACCGGCAAACGAGGAAATCATAATCGATAACATAAAAGGAAATGCACTTGAAATTAAGGCTGAAATCAATATAAACTCTTCGCCAATGATAGAAATGAATGTTCTACGTTCACCAGATAAAGAGGAATTTACTTCTATCAAATTTTTCAAGGATAGAGGAGTGGACTTAGTCAGAACAAATCCTGCAATGAAAAATCAAAGATGGAGTTTGATCTCACTTGAAACCGCTCACTCTTCCATACTCCCGGATGTAATATCCAGAGCACCAGAACTTGCTCCTGTATATCTTAAGCCGGACGAAACGCTCAAGTTGCATATATTTATAGACAAAAGTATTGTTGAAGTCTTTGTTAACGACAAACAAGTGGTAACAGCACGAGTTTATCCTGGGAAAAAAGAAAGTACAGGCATTTCACTAAAATCACAGGGAACAGATGCAACACTTATAAGTATGAATGTCTGGCAGATGAAAAGTACATACAAAGAATTACAGAATGATTTTATAAAATAACCTTTGATAAGAATACGTTTTTTGAATATAGCTTTTCGCTTTTCTTCTAAAAACATCACTTCTACATACCTAACTTTGCAAATAGAAAATAAGAAAACCCTGTCAACTAATTTATCTATAATAATGGAAAACAATAATACCTCAAATAAAAAGACCTACTACATTTCAATAGCCATTCTCGCCGGAATGTTCTTTATTTTTGGATTTGTCTCTTGGGTCAACTCCATACTTATTCCTTATTTTCGTATATCTTGCGAATTGACACATTTCGAATCCTACTTTGTAGCATTTGCTTTCTATATTGCCTATTTTGTAATGGCCGTTCCCTCAGGACTGCTGTTAAAAAAAGTAGGCTTCAAACGAGGGATTATGTACGGATTTATGTTAACTGCATTGGGAGCTTTCATATTCGTTCCGGCCGCTTTAGCCCGACAATTCGAGATCTTTCTGATCGGTTTGTTTTCCATAGGAACAGGGCTGGCAATCCTGCAAACAGCAGCCAATCCGTACGTCACCATTATCGGTCCGATTGACAGTGCTGCCCGGCGTATCAGTATCATGGGGATATGTAACAAATTTGCCGGAATCATTTCTCCTCTCATTTTCGCTGCACTGATTCTGAAAGCAGATGACAGTGAACTTTTTGCCTTGATAGAATCGGGTACATTGGATGCAACAACCCAAAATGCCATGCTTAACGAGCTGATACAACGTGTTATCGTTCCGTACGCTATATTAGGAGTGCTGCTTTTATTGGCCGGAATCGGTATCCGTTATTCTGTCTTACCGGAAATTAATACGGATGAGCAGAATGCGACAGACGACAAAGAAAGCGGGCATAGTAACCGGAAAAGTATTTTTGGTTTTCCATACCTCATTTTAGGCGCATTAGCGATCTTCTTTCACGTAGGAACACAAGTAATAGCCATTGACACTATCATTAATTATGCCAATTCTATGGGTATGGACTTACTGGAAGCAAAAGCATTTCCCTCATATACTCTGGCATGTACAATGATCGGCTACATATTGGGAATCATCGTAATCCCCCAATATATCTCACAAAAGAACGCGCTGATTGTGTGTACAGTACTAGGATTATTCCTCTCATTTGGAGTTGTATTGGCTGACTTTAATGTAACTCTTTTCGGCCATCAAGCTAATGCCTCTATCTTTTTTCTCAATGCACTAGGCTTTCCCAATGCACTAATTTATGCAGGTATCTGGCCATTATCCATTCATGGATTAGGAAAGTTTACGAAAACAGGTTCCTCACTGCTAATCATGGGACTTTGTGGAAATGCGATCCTACCGTTAGTTTACGGTCATTTTGCAGAAATATATGATTTGCGTATCGGCTACTGGGTATTAATCCCTTGCTTCCTTTATCTTATATTCTTTGCTGTTAAAGGGCACAAGATCACTTCATGGAGATAAAAAAATAAATGATGAATAAACCTCAAACAACATAAAATGAAGAGACTAATCATTATAAATGGACAACTCATCTTTCCGGACCATATAGATACCGGTAAAGCATTGATATGCAACAACGGAAAGATTGAACAAATCGTCACCAATGAAATGCTTGAAATAAACCCGGACGATCAAATAATAGATGCGAAACAGCAGTATGTATCTCCCGGTTTTATTGATATGCATGTTCATGGGGGTGGTGGGCACGACTTTATGGACGGAACAGTGGAAGCATTTCTAGGGATCGCGGAAGTTCATGCGAAGTACGGAACAACAGCTATGGTACCTACAACGCTAACCTGTACCGATGAAGAATTAATGAATACTTTTACCACCTACAAAAAAGCAAAAAGCCTCAACAATAAAGGCGCTAAGTTTATAGGGTTACATCTTGAAGGTCCTTATTTTTCACCCTCCCAATGTGGAGCCCAAGACCCTAAATTTCTTAAAAAGCCATATCCAAAAGAATATAACCATATTATAAATATCTCACAGGATATTGTGCGTTGGAGTGTTGCTCCGGAGCTGGAAGGAGCTATCGAAATGGGTAAAGAATTGCAAAGGCAGCATATCCTCGCTTCCATTGCACATACCGACGCAATCTATGAAGAAGTGGAAAAAGCATACAAATCCGGGTATACCCATGTTACCCACTTATATTCGGGCATGTCATCCGTAACACGCAGAAATGCTTTTCGATATGCAGGAGTAGTGGAAGCAGCCTATTTGATTGACGACATAACTGTGGAAATCATTGCTGACGGCATACATCTCCCCAAACCGCTTCTTCAGTTTGTCTATAAATTCAAAGGACCCGATAAAACTGCACTTTGCACTGACGCAATGCGAGGAGCAGGAATGCCGGACGGAGAATCCATTCTGGGAAGTCTGACCAATGGTCAGAAAGTAATTATCGAAGACGGAGTTGCAAAAATGCCGGACCGTTCAGCTTTTGCAGGCAGTGTAGCTACTACCGACCGCTTAGTCAGAACTATGATACAAGTAGCCGACGTCCCTCTCACCGACGCTGTACGCATGATGACGCTTACCCCCGCCCGCATCTTACATATAGATTCATCAAAAGGTTCTCTTGAAACAGGCAAAGATGCTGACATCGTCATTTTCGACAATCAAATCCATGTTATTAACACAATATCAGAAGGCCATGTTATCTATAGTAAATGAATCAGAAACCAAAGTATTTCAACAAGAGCTGTTGACCGTTAAAATTTATCCCACTCTCCAACAGATGGGCAACGAAGCAGCAAAAGAAGTAGCTGACAGAATCTGCAAACTCTTGGAAGAAAAGGCTGAAATCAATATGATCTTTGCCGCCGCTCCCTCACAAAACGAATTTTTAAATCATCTAATTCACGATAAGCGAATTGACTGGACCAGAATTAATGCTTTCCATATGGATGAATACATCGGTATTCATCCGGACGCGCCACAAAGTTTCGGCCATTTCCTCCGCATCCGTATTTTCGATAAAGTTCCTTTCAAAAAAGTGAACTACCTGAATGGACGTGCAGAGAGCCTCGAAGAAGAATGCAAACGATATGCCAATCTACTTACTAAGTATCCGGTAGACATTGTCTGTCTGGGTATCGGAGAAAACGGGCACATTGCTTTCAATGATCCGGATGTGGCTGATTTCAATGACCCCAAACTGGTGAAGATCGTAAAACTCGATCCGGTATGCCGCCAGCAGCAAGTCAACGAGAAATGCTTCGAGAGACTGGATTTAGTACCCAAAGAAGCATTGACACTAACAATTCCCGCCTTGCTAAAAGCAGAATGGATGTTTTGTATTGTACCTTTCAAAAATAAGGCCCATGCAGTATATCGAGCTATTTACGGTGAAATTTCAGAAAAATGTCCGGCTAGTATATTGCGAAGAAAAGAAAAATCTTCGTTATATTTGGACGCAGAAAGTGCAGAACAGATAAATCTATAACCAATCATGAAAAACAGAATCGCTTTTTTCTTTATATTACTGATGATCAGTACCAGTATATACGCACAAAAAATAATGAGAATAGGAATCATCGGTTTGGACACTTCCCATTCTACCGCTTTTACAGAATTGATCAATGGCGGTTCCGATGAAACTTTTTCTAAAGGGTTCCGGATAGTAGCCGCTTATCCGTATGGTTCTAAAACAATTCAATCCAACTATGAACGTATTCCCGGATATATTGAAAAAGTAAAAGCACAAGGAGTAGAAATCGTTCCTTCCATAGCAGAGCTATTGGATAAAGTAGATTGTGTACTTCTGGAAACAAATGACGGACGGCTTCATTTGGAGCAGGCAATGGAGGTATTCAAAGCTGGTAAGATTTGCTACATAGACAAACCTATCGGAGCTACATTAGGAGATGCTATTGCTATCTACGAGATGGCGGAAAGATACAACATACCGATCTTTTCATCCTCTGCCTTGCGGTTTACTCCCCAAAATCAGAAACTGCGGAATGGAGAACTAGGCAAAATTTTAGGAGCAGACTGCTATTCTCCACATAAAGTGGAGCCTACCCATCCGGATTTCGGTTTTTATGGGATTCATGGAGTTGAGACTCTGTACACTATTATGGGTACAGGATGTGAGTCTGTCAACCGTATGTCTTCTGACAGAGGGGATATTGTAGTGGGGCGCTGGAAAGACGGAAGAATCGGCACATTTCGAGGAATCACCAAAGGACCGCAGATTTATGGAGGTACAGCCTTTACACCCAAAGGCGCAGTAACCGTCGGAGGATATCAGGGATATAAAGTACTCCTCAAACAAATCCTAACATTCTTCCAAACAGGAGTTGCACCTATTTCAAAAGAAGAAACAATTGAAATATTCACTTTTATGAAAGCTTCTAATATGAGTAAAGAGCAAAATGGAAGAATCGTCACATTGGAAGAAGCTTATCAAAAAGGTAGAAAAGATGCACAGAAATTAATTAAGGCTTATAAGTAAGAATAAAGGATGAAACGCATATACAACAATATAGGTTTTTTAATACTTTCATTGGCGACTGCCTCATGCTCCTTATCTAAAAGACAGGCTGACAATGAAGCAGACACGAACGAATCTCGTAAAATAGAGCTGATCGTTTTAGATCCGGGACATTTCCATGCCAGTTTACTCCAAAAAGACACGCTGACAGATGTCAACGATACAATCCACATATATGCTCCCGAAGGGACAGGACTCAACCAATATATGGAAAGTATCAACTCTTATAACCAGCGTGCAGAGGCCCCCACCTCATGGGTAAGCCAAGTATATACAGGAGATGATTATCTCTCCCGGATGCTCACCGAACAGAGAGGAGATGTTGTTGTTTTAGCAGGAAACAATCAAAAAAAGACACAATATATAATAGAATCCATCAAGGCTGGATACAACGTTCTTTCGGATAAGCCTTTAGCTATCACCCAACAAGACTTCGACTTACTGGTTGAAGCTTATCAGTTGGCGAAAGAAAAAGACCTTCTTTTATATGATTTGATGACAGAGCGATATGATATTCTCAACATCATAGAAAAAGAATTATTACAAAAGAAGGAACTGTTCGGCGAACTACAGCAAGGTTCACCGGAGAATCCTTCTATCACTATGGAAAGTGTTCACCATTTTTTCAAAAACGTATCCGGCAAACCATTGATCAGGCCTGCCTGGTATTACGATACAGCGCAACAAGGTGAAGGTATTGCTGATGTAACCACTCATCTTATTGATCTGGTGCAATGGCAGTGTTTTCCGGACAAAACGATCCATTATCTGTCGGATGTGAAAGTAACCAAAGCTACACACTGGCCCACTCCAATCACATTGCCAGAGTTCTGCCAATCAACTCAAATGGATTCTTTTCCTCCTTATCTTCATAAATACGTAAAGAATAATGTATTGGAAGTACTGGCAAATGGAACATTAAATTTTACGATTAAAGGAATCCATATAGGAATGAAAGTCATTTGGAACTATACTCCTCCAACTAATGGTGGAGACACCTTCACCTCTATCAAAAAAGGTAGCAAAGCCACATTAAAAATAGTCCAGAATAAAGAGAACGGATTTATAAAAGAGCTCTACATCCAAAAAGCCCAAAATACTGAAAATGCCACATTCAAGACTCAGCTGGAGAAAACCATTAAAAAATTGCAAGATACTTATCCGTTCTTATCTATAAAAGAAAGAAATAACGGACTTTATCTGATTGATATTCCACAAGCATGCAGATCAGGACATGAAGCTCATTTCAGCAAAGTTGCCAAAACATTCTTGCATTATCTTCAATACAAGGATATGCCGGAATGGGAGAATGAAAACACAATCTCTAAATACTATATTACTACCACTGCAGTAGAAATGGCTAAGTCAAGAGATAAATAAATGAATCAATAGAATGTCAGCAACAAGATACCAATATTATGATAATGAATCCATGTTTCATGGATTCATTCCTCATATCATGGGGACGCGATTTGATATCTTGATCATTCATCCTGATGTTACTTTATTACACCGGATATGGGTAACTATCACAAATGAACTGGAATACCTGGATAGAATATTAAATCGCTTTGACCCGAAAAGTGAAGTTAGCAAAATCAACGCCTTACATTCTCAGAACTCCATTCCTATCAGCACTGAATTAGGTAATATTCTTCAACTCTGCCAGTATTACTATGAACACACGTTCCATCTCTTCGACATTACGTTGAAGGATTTCTCGGAAATACAATTCTGTAACCGACACATTTCTTTGCCTGCCTCCGAACTCACACTCGATTTCGGAGGATTCGCGAAAGGTTATGCACTACAAAAAATCAGGAATATCCTCCAACAAGAAAATTTGCAGAATGCTTTTATAGATTTTGGCAACAGTTCGATACTAGGCATGGGACATCATCCTTACGGCAATTGTTGGAAAGTCAGTTTTCTGAACCCATACAATCAAAGCATTTTAAAAGAATTCAACCTGAAAGACTGCGCATTATCAACTTCAGGCAACACGTTACAATACAATCGGCACATCATCAATCCACTTACCGGGATATATAACGGTGAACGGAAAGCGAGTACCATATTATCCCCCGATCCTTTGGAAGCGGAAATACTCAGTACAGTCTGGATGATTGCCGACCACAGACAACGGGAGTATATTGCAAAGAATTTTAAAGATATACAAGCAACTCTATACGATTTATAATATGAAAGATAAAAACAAAAAGGGAGTAGATCTAGGTCTCAGACAATTCATAAAGAATCTGGGATACGTAGCCGGAGGGACTGCTTTGTTAGCAACGACTCCATGGCTTACCTCTTGCACTCCAGAAAAACTAAAAGAGATCAAACATGAGAAAGCACGGGTAGCCCTAATCGGTACCGGTTCCAGAGGGCAATATCATATTCATAACCTAAAAGAAATACCTCATGCGCAAATCGTCGCTTTATGTGACAATTATGCTCCAAACCTTCAACAGGCGTTGAAATTTTGTCCCACTGCCAAGCCATATACGGATTATCGTAAACTATTAGAATCAAAAGACATTGACGGAGTCATTATCTCCACTCCATTGCACTGGCACGCTCCTATGGTACTAGACGCACTAGCCGCCGGGAAACACGTCTTTTGTGAAAAAGCAATGGCACGTACATTAGATGAATGCAAAGAAATCTACGACACTTACATACATACCAACCAGGCACTTTATTTTTGCATGCAACGTATGTATGATGAAAAATACATCAAGGGAATGCAAATGATTCATTCCGGCCTTATCGGAGATGTGGTAGGCCTGCGCTGCCACTGGTTCCGTAATGCGGATTGGCGTCGTCCGGTTCCCTCTCCCGAACTGGAACGGAAGATCAATTGGAGACTATACAAGGAAAGCTCCGGAGGATTAATGACCGAACTAGCCTGCCATCAATTGGAAGTTTGTAATTGGGCAGCCGGAAGGATTCCGGAATCCATTATGGGTATGGGGGATATCGTATATTGGAAAGACGGACGGGAAGTATATGACAGCGTCAATGTAACCTACAGATACTCCGACGGAATCAAAATTGCATACGAATCACTAATAGCCAACAAATTCAACGGTATGGAGGACCAGATACTCGGAAGTAAGGGGACAATGGAAATGGCAAAAGGTATTTATTATCTGGAGGAGGATCATTCAACATCGGGTATCCGACAGTTGATCGGGCAGGTAAAAGATAAAATTTTTGCAGCCATACCAACCGCAGGACCGAGTTGGAGACCGGAAACAAAAATGGAATATACACCACATTTTATCATCGACGGAGATATTCATGTAAACAGTGGGCTAAGTATGATCGGAGCAGATAAAGACGGTTCGGATATTATCCTGTCTTCTTTTTGCCAATCCTGCATAACCGGAGAAAAAGCGCAAAATGTAGTGGAAGAAGCATATTGCTCAACTGTTCTATGCTTGCTTGGCAATCAAGCCATGGATGAGCAACGCAGCATTCTCTTCCCCGACGAATATAAAATACCTTATATGAAATTCTAAATCATGAAAGATATTATCATCACATCAAAAAAACTGAAACGAGAAAGAAATATCTATCTTTTAAGTTTCATACTGGCATTTATCATCAATATCATTGCCGTCATTGTCTACACCCGGCCATGGATTGAATTAATATCCCAAATCGGATATGTGATTGTCATCAGCTTTCTCATTTACTTCCTACTATGGATTCCTCGAGGAATTTACAATGCTTTTTTCTACCTTTTCCGAAGGAGAAAATAAAAGAATTACGTTTTTTGAAGGAAAAATGACGGAAAAGCCCATTCATATATCCCAATAACAACCTAATTTTGAGAAAAAATAAATACTATGACTACAAGAAGAGATTTCATCAAAAAAACAGTGGCAGGCACAGCTGCCCTTTCTTTAGGAAGTATTCTTCCGGGATTCGGTTCCAACAGGTATCAAGATATTCTGGGAGCTAACGAAAAAATACGTATCGGAGTTATTGGTGTAAATTCCAGAGGCAATGCTCTCGCTCAAGGATTTGCCAAACAACCCGATTGTGAAGTTACATACATTTGCGATGTTGACTCCCGAGCACTTGAAAAATGCCAGGCCGCTATCCGCAAACTGACCGGCCGAACTCCCAAAGGAGAAAAAGATATACGCAAGATGTTGGAATCCAATGAATTTGAAGCGGTAGTAATTGCCACTCCGGACCATTGGCATGCCAAAGCCGCTATCATGGCAATGCAAGCAGGCAAACATGTCTACCTGGAAAAACCTACCAGCCATAATCCGGCAGAAAACGAAATGTTGGTACGGGCAACATTAAAGTATAATCGGGTTGTTCAAGTAGGCAACCAACGCAGATCGTTCCCGAATGTAATCAAAGCGATGGAAGAAATCAAATCGGGCACTATCGGCAAAGTGAGATATGCCAAATCATGGTATGTCAACAACCGCCCATCTATCGGAACCGGCAAAGTAATTCCCGTACCGGATTATCTGGACTGGGATTTGTGGCAGGGCCCCGCTCCTCGTGTACCCGATTTCAAAGACAACTTTATTCATTACAACTGGCATTGGTTCTGGAACTGGGGAACCGGAGAAGCTTTAAACAACGGAACGCACTTTGTAGATATGCTACGCTGGGGATTGGGAGTAGACTACCCCACAAAAGTAGACTCTATCGGTGGACGTTACCGCTATCAGGATGATTGGCAAACACCGGACACCCAACTCATCACTTTCCAATTTGGCGACGAAGCGTCTTTCTCATGGGAGGGACGTAGTTGCAACACAATGCCGGTAGACGGATATGGAGTAGGAACAGCATTCTATGGAGATACGGGAACCATCTTTATCGGTGGCGGCAACGAATATAAAATAACAGATATCAAAGGTAAGACAATCAAAGAAGTAAAGAGTGATTTAAAGTTTGAAACCGGCAACCTGCTAAATCCTTCGGAGAAATTAGATTCTTTTCATTTCCAGAACTGGTTTGACGCTATCCGCAAAGGTACTAAGTTAAACTCCGGAATTGTAGATGCCTGTATCAGTACCCAGCTAGTACAATTGGGTAATATTGCTCAGCGCGTCGGCCATTCATTACAAATCGATCCGGGAAGCGGCCGTATTCTCAACGACCTTGAAGCCAATAAGCTTTGGGGAAGAGAGTATGAAAAAGGTTGGGAAATACGTGTTTAAACCATATCTACATTTCCCGTTTTCATTAGGTCTATAATTTCACATAAAGGTATATCTAGTCCAAGATATGCCTTTATTCTTTTCTTCCATAAGCTGATTTATACCCTTTTAACATTCGGAATATCCCCCTTTCTTTTCCGAAATCTCTTTTATTTTTGTATTTTTGCCTGCGTATGCGTTAAAATAATAGTATATACAAATTTATGAGTGACGAAATCAACGAGATACCGGAAGGACATTCAGATTACAAACCGGCGGACGCACGGGACGAAAGCGTAAAACATCAGCTCACAGGCATGTACCAGAATTGGTTTCTGGACTATGCTTCGTATGTTATTCTGGAACGTGCCGTGCCTCATATCAACGATGGTTTGAAGCCGGTACAACGCCGTATCCTACATTCCATGAAGCGTCTGGACGACGGACGATATAACAAAGTGGCAAATATTGTGGGACACACCATGCAGTTCCACCCTCACGGTGATGCTTCTATCGGAGATGCCCTGGTACAGTTGGGACAGAAAGACCTGTTGATTGATTGTCAGGGTAACTGGGGTAATATCCTTACCGGAGACGGCGCCGCTGCTCCCCGTTATATAGAAGCACGCTTATCCAAGTTTGCGCTGGATGTTGTCTTCAATCCTAAAACAACTGAATGGAAACTTTCTTACGACGGACGAAACAAAGAACCGGTCACTCTTCCCGTGAAATTCCCGTTATTGTTGGCACAAGGCGTGGAAGGTATCGCCGTGGGACTTTCTTCCAAAATTCTACCGCATAACTTCAACGAACTTTGCGACGCCTCCATCAGCTACCTGCGTGGAGAGGAATTCCAGTTGTATCCTGATTTCCAGACAGGAGGTTCTATCGACGTAGCCAAATACAACGACGGAGAACGCGGCGGAGCGGTGAAAGTACGTGCCAAGATCACTAAGATTGATAATAAAACACTTGCTATCACAGAAATTCCATACGGAAAGACGACTTCAACAGTGATCGACTCTATCTTGAAAGCTGTTGATAAAGGAAAGATCAAAATCCGTAAGGTAGACGACAACACGGCTGCCAACGTAGAGATACTGGTACATCTTGCGCCCGGCACTTCTTCGGACAAGACTATCGATGCACTGTATGCATTCACTGATTGCGAAGTAAGCATTTCCCCCAACTGTTGTGTCATTGATGACAGCAAGCCACATTTCCTAACCATCAGTAAAGTACTGAAAAAGTCGGCAGACAATACGTTGGATTTACTGAAGCAGGAACTGGAAATTAAGAAAAGTGAAATACTGGAAACATTGCATTTCGCCTCCCTCGAAAAGATATTTATCGAAGAACGCATCTATAAAGATAAAGAGTTCGAGCAGTCCAAAGACATGGATGCAGCCTGCGAACATATCGACAAGCGTCTGACACCTTATTATCCGCAGTTTATCCGTGAAGTGACCAAAGAGGATATTCTCAAGCTGATGGAAATCAAAATGGGACGTATCCTGAAATTCAATTCAGACAAGGCGGATGAACTGATCGCCAAGATGAAAGAGGAAATTGCCGAGATTGATAACCATCTGGCTCACATCGTAGATTATACCGTCAACTGGTATCAAATGCTGAAGAACAAATACGGCAAGAATTTCCCGCGCCGCACGGAACTCCGGAACTTTGACACCATCGAAGCTGCCAAAGTAGTGGAAGCGAACGAAAAACTTTATATCAACCGTGAAGAAGGATTCATCGGAACAAGTTTGAAGAAAGATGAGTTCGTGGCATGCTGTTCGGATATTGACGACGTTATCATCTTCTTCCGCGACGGTAAATATATTGTTACTCCCGTCGCTGATAAGAAGTTTGTCGGTAAAAACGTACTCTATGTCAATGTATTCAAGAAGAACGACAAGCGCACAATTTACAACGTGGCATACCGTGACGGAAAAGAAGGGACAACGTATGTCAAACGCTTCGCTGTAACCTCCGTTGTCCGCGACCGTGAATACGATGTCACTCAAGGAACTCCGGACTCACGTATCACTTATTTCAGTGCCAATCCGAACGGGGAGGCCGAAATCATCAAAGTGACACTGAAACCGAACCCGCGTGTCCGCCGTATTATCTTTGAACAGGACTTTAGCGAAGTAGGTATCAAAGGAAGACAGGCACGAGGCATTATCCTCACCCGGCTCCCGGTACATAAGATCGCCTTGAAACAGAAAGGCGGTTCTACTCTCGGAGGACGTAAAGTCTGGTTTGATCGGGATATACTCCGCCTCAACTACGACGGAAGAGGAGAATATCTCGGAGAATTCCAAAGTGAGGACACCATATTGGTTGTCTTGAACAACGGTGATTTTTATACCAGCAACTTCGACCTGAGCAACCATTACGAAGATAATGTAAGTATTGTCGAGAAGTTCGATCCCAACAAGGTATGGACTGCCGCACTATATGATGCAGACCAACAGAATTATCCATATTTGAAACGTTTCTGCTTTGAAGGTTCCAACCGCAAGCAGAACTATCTGGGAGAGAATAAGAACAATCGCCTTATTCTGCTGACGGACGAGTACTATCCGCGCCTGGAAGTTATATTCGGAGGACACGATAGCTTCCGTGATCCGCTGGAGATTGAAGCCGAAGAATTTATCGCAGTCAAAGGTTTCAAAGCGAAAGGCAAACGTATCACCACCTACGCAGTGGAAACTATTAACGAGCTGGAACCTACCCGCTTCCCCGAGCCTGTACAAGAGAGTCAGGAGGAGCCGGAAGAAGAACCGGAGAATCTGGATCCGGACAGCGACAAGAGCGAAGGCGATATTATTGATGAAATCACGGGGCAGATGAAGTTATTCTGATGAAGAAACAAACACTATATCTAGGGCTGGCAGGATGCATCCTGTTCGCCCTTTGCACAAGATTACAAGCGCAGACAACAGACAGTCTGCAGATCCACCGTTATGTAACACGTGCAACGATGTACGGTGTCGGATTTACGAACGTGTTCGACACTTATCTTTCGCCTCAGGAATACAAAGGAATCGACTTCCGTGTTTCCCGCGAAACAATCCGTATGACTAAACTTTTCGACGGGAATGTGTCTGTACAGAATTTCTTCCAAGCGGATATCGGCTATACGCATAACCGCGTCGACAATAACAATACATTTTCCGGATTGGTGAACTGGAACTACGGGCTCCATTACCAGTTCCGCCTGACAGAGAACTTCAAACTGTTGGCAGGAGGATTGATAGACGCCAACGGAGGTTTTGTCTACAATCTTCGGAACACAAACAACCCGGCTTCGGCACGGGCATATATCAATCTGGATGCATCAGGAATGGCTATCTGGCACTTGAAAATCAAACGTTACCCGATGGTATTGCGCTATCAAGTGAATTTGCCGGTAATGGGAGTCATGTTTTCCCCTCATTACGGACAATCTTATTATGAGATATTCTCGCTGGGAAATGCAGGAGGAGTCATCAAGTTTACTTCTTTACATAACCAGCCTTCACTCCGGCAAATGCTCTCCGTCGATTTCCCGATAGGATATACTAAAATGCGTTTCAGTTATCTGGCTGATTTGCAGCAATCCAATGTAAACAATATCAAGACACACACCTACTCGCATGTGTTTATGGTAGGATTTGTGAAAGAATTATACCGTATCCGAAACAAAAAAGGAGCTAGTGTTTTACCGTCATCGGTAAGAGCTTATTAAGTTGAGAGTTGAAAATTGAGAGTTGAGAGTTAATACAAGATTAAGAATGAGAAATAATATTAGACAAATACTTTGGCTGCTCTGTTGTCTTCCGGTAGTGACCGGATGTATCAGGGAAGAGGAATATGCCAATGATCCTGTAGGAAACTTCGAGCAACTATGGAAGATTATTGATGAACGGTATTGTTTTCTGGAAGAGAAAGGCATTGATTGGGACGCTGTTCACGACAAGTATGGAAAACTGGTGAAATCCGGAATTTCGGATGACGACCTGTTTGATATACTAAGTCAAATGCTATATGAGTTGAAAGACGGGCACGTCAACCTCTCTTCCTCCAGCCGTATTTCATATTACGATGCCTGGTATCAAGGATATCCTTGGAACTATAGAGAGGATATCTTATACAATTACTATTTGGGAAGTGCCAGTTCCGGTTATCGTACATCCGCCGGTTTGAAATATAAGATATTCGATAATAATATAGGTTATATCCGCTACGAAAGTTTTAGTGCCGGAGTTGGAGACGGTAATTTAGACCATGTACTCGATTATTTGAAGCTCTGCAACGGATTAATCATTGATGTACGCGACAACGGAGGAGGAAACCTGACTAATTCCACCCGTATTGCCGCCCGTTTCACCAACGAAAAGACATTGACCGGATATATCCGGCACAAAACCGGTCCGGGACATAATGACTTTTCTGAAATGGAGCCGATCTACCTGGAACCCTCTAATAGCATCCGTTGGCAGAAAAAAGTAGTTTTACTTACCAATCGTCGTTGCTACAGTGCCACGAACGATTTTGTGAATGCCATGCACAGCCTAAACAACGATAACGAAGAGCAAAGAATTTTTCAGGTAGGCGACCAAACCGGAGGCGGTTCCGGGCTACCTTTCTCTTCAGAATTACCCAATGGTTGGAGTGTTCGCTTCTCAGCCAGTCCTCACTTTAACAAGTATAAAAAGCCTCTGGAAAATGGAATAGAGCCAGATGTATACGTAAATATGGATAAGATTCTGGAAGAGGGAATAGAGCATGGAGATGCAGAATCACAAAAGAAGGATGCACTGATTGAAAGGGCATTTGAAATATTAAGTGAATAACTTTATTACCGAATTATTTGTCAAATCAGAAAATCTTCCTATCTTTGCACCGCTAAACAAAAGCGACGCATGCGGATGTGGCGTAATTGGTAGCCGCGCCAGACTTAGGATCTGGTGCCGTGAGGCGTGTAGGTTCGAGTCCTATCATCCGCACACTAAAAGATAGAAGCCTTCAAGAATTTTTCTTGAGGGCTTTTTTGTTAAAAACAAGTATTCTTCCCTTTTTCATAATCTTTTTTGAATTTGGTTTGTTTCCTTTGTTACTTTCGCCGACAGGCGACAGAATAGATACTTCAACCTAAATAGTAACAAATGGAAAAATTTAATGCAATGAGGACTAGACTTTCACAACATCTTCAGACAAAAGCCATCAGGCTAAAGGGCTTCATTATGCTCACTTGCCTGTTACTAGGTTCTATCTCTGCCTTTGCACAAACAAAGACGGTGACAGGAACGGTAACAGATGCCGCCAATGAGCCGTTGATCGGTGCATCGGTACTCGTACAAGGGACTTCTACCGGAACCATTACGGATATGGACGGTAAATATTCAATCTCCGTCACTCCGGAGGATGTATTGGTATTTTCATACGTGGGAATGACCACACAGAGTATCAAAGTAGGAGCACAAAGCATAATTAACGTCACCCTAAAAGAAGACTCGCAAGTACTAGCCGAAACAGTCGTTATCGGATACGGTAGTGCAAAGAAAAGAGATCTGACAGGTTCCATCACCAACGTCAAAGGAGAAGAAATAGCCAATAAACCGGCTATGAACCCACTTTCTTCCTTACAGGGAAAAGTGGCAGGTGTGCAAATTGTAAACTCAGGACGAGCCGGAGCCGATCCGGAAATCCGTATCCGTGGTACAAACTCCATCAATGGATATAAACCGCTGTACATTGTCGACGGTTTATTCAATGATAATATCAACTTCCTTAATCCGGAAGATATCGAGTCGATGGAGATTCTGAAAGACCCGTCGTCTCTAGCCATCTTTGGTGTTCGCGGCGCAAACGGTGTTATCATCATCACCACCAAGAAAGCAAAAGAAGGACAGACCTTGGTCAATATAAATACCTCTTTCGGTTTCAAGAAAGTGGTAGACAAAGTAAAATTAGTCAATGGCGCGCAATTCAAAGAACTGTATAGCGAACAGCTTGCCAACCAGAAGGATGACCCGTTCGATTACACCGGCTGGGACGCCAACACCGATTGGCAGGATGAAATCTTCCAGACTGCCTTTATCACGAACAATAATATCAGTATCACAGGAGCTTCTCCCAAACATAGTTTCTATCTGGGTGTCGGCTACTCTTACGAACAAGGCAACATCGAGCATGAGAAATTCAGCAAGGTGACCATCAATGCCAGCAATGATTATAAAATCACCGACTTCCTGAAAGTAGGCTTCCAGTTCAACGGCGCACGCCTTCTCCCTGCCGATTCGAAACAAGTGTTAGGAGCCCTCCGCTCCACCCCTATCGCTCCGGTATATAACGACGAGTATGGATTATACAGCGCTTTGCCCGATTTTCAGAAAGCACAGATCAACAACCCTATGGTAGATGTCGATTTAAAAGCGAACACCACGAAAGCTGAAAACTATCGTGCATCGGGTAATGTCTATGGCGAAGTGGACTTCTTGAAGCATTTTACCTTCAAAGCGACATTCTCTATGGACTACGCTTCCAACAACGGACGTACCTATACTCCTATCATAAAAGTATACGACTCTACCGTCAAAGGAGATGTTTCCACTTTGGGAACAGGTAAAACAGAAGTCAGCCAGTTCAAGGAAAACGAGACGAAAGTGCAGAGTGACTATGTGCTGACCTATACCAACAGTTTCGACAACGGCAATCATAACCTGACAGCCACTGCCGGCTTTACCACTTATTATAACTCACTAAGCCGCCTGGACGGAGCGCGCAAACAAGGAGTAGGCCTTGTGATTCCGGACGATCCGGATAAATGGTTCGTCAGTATCGGAGATGCCGCTACGGCAACCAATGGAAGTACCCAATGGGAACGCAGTACCGTGTCTATGCTTGCACGTGTCATCTACAACTACAAAGGAAAATATCTGTTCAACGGGTCATTCCGTCGGGACGGTTCTTCCGCATTCTCTTATACAGGCAATGAGTGGCAGAATTTCTTCTCGCTAGGCGGCGGTTGGCTGATGACCGAAGAAGAATTCATGAAGGACATCAAGTGGCTGGATATGTTGAAGATTAAGGCCTCTTACGGAACATTGGGAAATCAGAATCTGGACAAGGCCTATCCTGCCGAACCGCTATTGACCAATGCCTATTCGGCTGTATTCGGTAAGCCGTCCATCATTTATCCGGGATATCAACTTGCCTATTTGCCTAATCCTACCCTCCGCTGGGAAAAAGTAGAGGCATGGGAAGCCGGATTTGAAACGAATATGCTTCGCAACCGCTTGCATTTCGAAGGTGTGTATTATATGAAGAACACTAAAGATTTGCTTGCTGAAGTTCCCGGAATCTCCGGAACAATGCCCGGTATCGGCAACTTGGGACAGATTCAGAATAAAGGTGTGGAAATGGCAATCACCTGGCGCGACCAGATCGGCGAATGGGGATATTCCGTCAGTGCCAACCTTACCACAATCAAGAATAAAGTAAAAAGCCTTGTTCAGGACGGTTATTCCATCATTGCCGGAGATAAACAGCAAAGTTACACAATGGCAGGTTATCCTATCGGATACTTCTATGGCTATAAGGTAGCGGGAGTCTATCAATCGGAAAACGATATCAAATCGTCTCCTGAGAATACGCTTGCTACAGTTACTCCCGGTGACTTGAAATTCGCCGATGTCAATAACGACGGAAAGATCACTCCCGCAGACCGTACCATGATAGGTGATCCGACACCGAATGTCACTTACGGTTTCTCGCTCGGCGTGGATTACAAGAACTGGTCTTTGGGTATCGATATGATGGGACAAGGCGGAAACCAGATCTTCCGTACATGGGACAACTATAACTTTGCCCAGTTCAACTATCTGGCACAACGCATGGACCGCTGGCACGGAGAAGGAACATCTAACAGCCAACCGTTATTGAACTCCAAACATTCCATCAATACGTTGAATTCCGAATACTACATCGAAGACGGCAAGTTCTTCCGTATCCGTAACGTACAGTTAGCATATTCTTTCGACAAGAGCCTGCTCGCAAAGATACGTCTGCAAGCCCTGAAAGTCTATGTCAACATTCAGAACCTGAAGACATGGAAACATAACACCGGCTATACTCCCGAACTGGGTGGTACCGCTACCGCATTCGGAGTGGACAACGGCAGTTATCCCGTACCGGCAGTCTACACCTTCGGAATCAACTTAACCTTTTAAAACGATAATTGTATGAAACTGGATAAATATATATTTTCAACCTTTATTGCCGCTACCACACTGCTTCTGAGCAGTTGCAGCGACTTTCTGGACCGTAGCCCGCAAGGACAGTTCACAGAAGATGACAATCCGAACGCACTAGTGAACGGTAAGATCTATAATGTATACACCATGATGCGTAGTTTCGACGTAACCTCTGGTACACCCGCCTTCGCCATCCATAGTTTCCGCTCCGAAGATGCGGAGAAAGGAAGTCTTGCCAGCGACGGTTCCGATGTGGCCGAAATGTACGACGACTTCATCTACACTCCTTCCAATGGTCAGTTAGGTGCTTATTGGGGCAAAAATTACGCCATCATCTATCAATGCAATGATATTCTCGACGCTATCGCCGAAAAGGAAACAACGGGACAGACGGAAAGCGAAGACATCATCAATAAAGGAGAAGCCTCCTTCTTCCGTGCTTATTGTTACTTCAATCTAGTAAGAGCCTTCGGTGAAGTGCCTTTGGTGACTTATAAAATCAACGACGCTTCGGAGGCCAATATTCCGAAAACGACTGCTGATAAGATATACGAGCAAATAGACCGCGACCTGAAAACAGCGGAAGAGTCATTGCCTGAAACATGGAGCTCCGATTATACAGGACGGCTGACTTGGGGAGCCGCACGTTCTTTACACGCGCGTACCTATATGATGCGTAACGATTGGGACAATATGTACACCGCCTCCACCGACGTAATCAAGAAAGGCCTTTATAACCTGAACACCCCGTACAATAAGATATTCACAGACGAAGGTGAAAACAACAGCGGTTCCATATTCGAACTGCAATGTACCGCTACTGCCGCCCTGCCGCAAAGCGATATTATCGGTAGCCAGTTCTGCGAAGTACAAGGTGTCCGTGGAGCCGATCAGTGGGATTTAGGTTGGGGATGGAACATGGCAACCGAACACATGGCGGAGGCATACGAACCGGGCGATCCGCGTAAGAATGCCACTCTACTTTATTTCCGCCATTCGGACAGCGACCCTATCACTCCGGAGAATACGAACGAGCCTTACGGTGAATCTCCTGTTTCTCCGGCGATAGGCGCCTACTTCAACAAGAAAGCATACACCGATCCGGCTTTGCGTAAAGAATATACCAATAAGGGTTTTTGGGTAAACATTCGTCTGATCCGTTATGCGGATGTACTATTGATGGGAGCCGAATCAGCCAACGAAAAAGGAATTCCGGGAGAAGCTATCGACTACCTGGAGCAAGTTCGTGCACGTGCCAGGGGTTCTAATGCCAATATACTGCCCAAAGTGACAACTACCGATCAAGGAGAGTTGCGCGAGGCCATCCGTCACGAACGCCGTGTGGAACTAGGAATGGAATTCGACCGTTTCTATGACCTTGTCCGTTGGGGGATTGCCAAAGATGTGTTGCACGCGGCAGGAAAATTAAATTACCAGGACAAGAACGCCTTGCTTCCACTTCCGCAGACGGAAATTGATAAGTCAAAAGGAGTATTGGTACAAAATCCGGATTATCTATAAATAAATATAATAAAATGATATACAAAAAGTTAAGTTTACTCATCCTGTTGTTTGCCACAGGTCTTCTGACTGTATCGGCACAAAAGTCTCCACAGGATATGGATCGCTTCATCGACGTACTGATGAACAAAATGACTTTGGAAGAAAAAATTGGGCAATTGAATCTTCCCGTCACCGGGGAGATTACCACCGGTCAAGCCAAAAGCAGTGATATTGCCGCCAAAATCAAAAAAGGCGAAGTGGGAGGACTGTTCAATCTAAAAGGAGTAGAGAAAATACGCGATGTACAGAAACAGGCAGTGGAAGGTTCCCGCTTGGGTATCCCATTGTTGTTCGGCATGGACGTTATTCATGGTTATGAAACCATGTTTCCCATCCCGCTCGGCCTATCCTGCACTTGGGATATGTCCGCTATTGAAGAATCCGCCCGTATTGCAGCCGTAGAAGCCAGTGCCGACGGCATTTCATGGACGTTTAGTCCGATGGTGGACGTCTCACGCGACCCTCGTTGGGGACGTGTATCTGAAGGTAGCGGTGAAGACCCGTTTTTGGGAGCCATGATTGCCGAAGCGATGGTACGCGGTTATCAAGGAAAGAATATGCAACGGAATGATGAAATCATGGCTTGCGTGAAACACTTTGCCTTATATGGCGCAGGAGAAGCCGGTCGTGATTATAACACCGTAGACATGAGCCGCCAGCGAATGTTCAACGACTACATGTTGCCTTACGAAGCTGCCGTCGAAGCAGGTGTAGGCAGTGTGATGGCATCATTTAACGAAGTAGACGGAATACCCGCCACCGCCAATAAATGGCTGATGACCGATATTTTGCGCGGACAATGGGGCTTTAACGGTTTTGTTGTAACCGACTACACGGGGATTTCTGAAATGGTCGATCACGGAATCGGTGACCTTCAGACAGTATCGGCACGTGCCATCAATGCCGGAGTCGACATGGATATGGTAAGCGAGGGCTTTGTGGGAACACTGAAAAAGTCCGTTCAAGAAGGTAAAGTTTCGATGGAGACACTGAATACAGCCTGCCGCCGTATTCTGGAAGCCAAATATAAACTCGGATTGTTTGATAATCCTTATAAATATTGCGACCCGAAACGTCCGGCACGTGACATCTTTACCAAAGCCCACCGTGAAGCCGCCCGCAGGATTGCAGCAGAAAGCTTTGTCTTATTAAAGAACGACAGCCCCGACGGGAACCCTAACGGAAATCCGCTATTGCCTTTCAACCCCAAAGGCAATATTGCCGTAATCGGTCCGCTCGCCAACAGCCGGACGAATATGCCCGGCACATGGAGTGTGGCTGCCGTACTCGACCGCTCGCCTTCATTGGTGGAAGGTCTGAAAGAGATGACAGCAGGAAAAGCGAATATCATGTACGCCAAAGGGAGCAACCTGATCAGTGACGCCGCATACGAAGAACGGGCAACGATGTTCGGCCGTTCGTTGAACCGTGATGGCCGCACAGACCAACAGCTGTTGGACGAGGCACTCAATGTAGCACGCCGTTCGGATATTATCATTGCCGCTTTAGGAGAGTCTTCGGAAATGAGTGGCGAGAGCAGCAGCCGTACGGTTCTGAACATCCCCGATGTACAACAGAACTTATTGAAGGAACTGTTAAAGACAGGAAAGCCTGTGGTACTGGTATTATTTACCGGCCGTCCGCTTACGTTGACTTGGGAACAGGAACATGTACCCGCTATTCTGAACGTGTGGTTCGGAGGCAGTGAAGCTGCATACGCCATTGGCGACGCACTCTTCGGTTATGTCAATCCGGGTGGTAAACTCACTATGACTTTCCCGAAGAATGTCGGACAGATTCCTCTTTATTACGCACATAAGAATACCGGACGCCCGTTGAAAGAAGGCAAATGGTTTGAGAAGTTCCGCAGTAATTATCTGGATGTGGACAATGATCCGCTTTACCCATTCGGCTACGGACTGTCCTACACTACCTTCTCTTACAGCGACATCGACCTGAGTCATTCATCAATGGACATCACCGGCTCACTGACCGCAGCAGTAGAAGTTACCAATACCGGCACATGGCCCGGCACAGAAGTGGTACAGCTCTACATTCGTGATCTCGTAGGCAGCAGTACCCGCCCTGTGAAAGAGCTGAAAGGTTTCCAGAAGATATTCCTGCAACCGGGTGAGATGAAGATTGTCCGTTTCAAGATTGCTCCGGAAATGCTGAGATATTATAACTATGACTTGCAACTGGTAGCCGAGCCGGGTGATTTTGAGGTGATGATCGGCACAAATAGCCGGGATGTAAAATCTGCGAAATTTACTTTAAACTAAAGCGAACTCATTATGAAAGATAAATATCGAAGAATGTCAGAAATGGGTGCATTGCCTCTCACACTTGTATTTCTTGCGGCCATCATCCTGACTTTCGGAAATTGCAAAAACAAGGGTAACCAATCGGATGTATCCGCTGCCGACACACTGACAGATGATGCCTTAATGGACACTGTCCAACGGAGAACTTTCCTTTATTTCTGGGAAGGTGCGGAACCGAATAGCGGCCTGGCTCCCGAACGTTACCATGTAGACGGGGTATATCCCCAAAATGACTCCAATGTAGTCACGTCCGGTGGCAGCGGTTTTGGTATCATGGCTATCCTTGCGGGGATAGATCGTGGCTATGTCACCCGCGAAGAGGGATTGGCCCGGATGGAACGTATCGTTTCCTTCCTTGAGGAAGCCGACCGTTTTCACGGTGCATACCCTCATTGGTGGTATGGTGACACCGGAAAAGTAAAGCCTTTCGGTCAAAAGGACAATGGAGGCGACCTGGTGGAAACCGCTTTCCTCATTCAAGGTCTCCTTGCCGTACACCAATATTATGTAAACGGAAATGAGAAAGAAAAAGCAATCGCCCAACGCATCGACCGTATCTGGCGCGACGTAGACTGGGACTGGTATCGGAAAGGCGGGCAAAATGTGCTCTACTGGCATTGGAGTCCGACGTACGGCTGGGAAATGGATTTCCCCGTACATGGCTATAACGAATGTATGATTATGTATATCCTTGCCGCTGCTTCGCCCACGCATGGAGTACCTGCCGCCGTTTATCATGACGGATGGGCACAGAACGGCGCCATCGTTTCTCCGCATAAGGTAGAAGGAATCGAACTGCATCTCCGCTATCAGGGAACGGAAGCCGGACCGCTCTTTTGGGCTCAGTACTCTTTTCTGGGACTCGATCCCGTAGGACTAAAAGATGAGTATTGTCCCAGTTATTTCCACGAAATGCGCAATCTGACATTGGTAAACCGGGCTTATTGCATCCGCAACCCCAAACATTACAAAGGGTTCGGGGCAGACTGCTGGGGACTGACAGCCAGTTATTCCGTAGATGGATATGCCGCTCATTCTCCCAACGAGCTGGACGATAAAGGCGTCATTTCTCCTACCGCCGCACTGTCATCCATCGTATATACTCCGGAATATTCGATGCAAGTGATGCGCCATCTCTATAATATGGGAGATAAGGTATTCGGTCCCTTCGGGTTCTACGACGCTTTCAGCGAAACGGACAACTGGTATCCGAAACGTTACCTCGCTATCGATCAAGGTCCTATCGCAGTCATGATCGAGAACTACCGGACAGGATTGCTTTGGAAACTCTTCATGAGCCATCCTGACGTACAAGCAGGACTCACCAAGCTCGGTTTCAACACCAACAAGCAGGATGTGAGACAACAATAAAAAGGAATTACGGTTGGCGGGAGCGGGCTATTGAGCCCCTCCCCCACCGGTATTTCCATTTCCACCTCCTCCACCTTTGACATCGTTGTTGTCAATGCTTCGGGCAGCTTTCTTCACGCTCGCCTTCAGTTCTCCAATCCGATAGCTGATACTGAATCCATAATACCGGCTCGGATATTTACTGGAGCTTTTCGACATAAAGTTTTGTCCCTCAGTATGATTATTGTATGTCCTGTATTTCTCCACAAAGTTGTTACAATAGACATTCAATGACAGACGGTCTTCTTTCAAGAAAGAACGGCTCAAACCTAAACCATAGTAATTATAACCCGAACCTTTTCCTTGCAGACTAATATATGGTGTACTCCCTCCTCCATTCAGGCTCAGACGGATTTTCCAAGGCAAAGTATGCTGTATTCCTCCATAAGCGGAACCGCTCCACCCATAATTATGCAAATTCTGTGAAGGACTTCGCAAATCCCTGTAATTTCCACGCCCGTTAATATAGATCCGCGTCTTGGGAGAAGCATTCCAGTTCACATAAAAGCTCAAACCGGTTTCCCTACTCTTCCCGATATTATCATAAGTACTGTACAGAGCACCTTGAGGAGCTTTATGGTCTCCATCAAAGATTTCTCCATTCGGGTCGGTAACCAAATGGCTGACCCTTTCGATACCATTATTATTGAAAGAATGGCGCAACGAAAGGTTGACATTGAATTTTGCCGTGAAATTGCTATAAGACAAATCGAACGAATGGCTTTTCTCACTCTTCAAGTTCGGATTACCCTGATTAATAAACATCGGATTCTGATTGTCAAAGTAAGGATTCAAGTTCCAGATTCCCGGTCGCCAAATACGCATATTATATCCTCCACGCAGATTCTGCGTCTTTCCAAACTTGATACCTAACGAAACGGAAGGTATCAGATCGCTGAAATTCGTATTGAAATCCTCTCCCTGACCTACAATATACTTCACCCGTTGCACGGTCTGTTCATAGCGAAGTCCCGGTTTGAAAGTAAGCCCCTTATATTTCAGCGTATATCCGGCATAAGCCGAAATAATATGGTTCAGATGTCGATACTCGCTGCTACGATCCTCAGTATATACATAATTTTCACTTCCTCCTTCGGCTTCATAAAACTTGTTGTCACTGGAATTACGGCGGAAAATATACTTGGCACCCGTTTCAACCGTATGTAACTTCCCAATCGGAGTCGTGAAGTCCACTTGGAAAGTCTGTTCCATCGTATTCGTTTTTCCATCCGAATGGAAGTTCTTTAACAGGAGATTATCTACGATTTCCTGCCTGTCCGCCTCCGGTTCGATGTCCAAGTAAGTGTTATATGAATCATTTGTTTGAGGCTGTGAGTTTATTTTATAAGAGAGGGTAATCATCCGTTCCTTATTCTTCTTCGAGGTACGTTGGTAATCTACATTACCATTGATGGAATACCAAGAGCCTTTTCCATGATTATCCGTATTATACCGATAGGCAAAACTCAGATGGTCGGATCCATACATGATGGTACTTCCGTCACTATTACTCTTATTATTACTGCCGTACATTCCGAAAGCCACCGTCAGCAGCCGTAACGTATCTATTTCGTAACTAGCCTCCAGATTTCCATATTGAAAGTTCCCTTTCGACTTGGAGCTGCTTCCCGATTCCAGATACTTCTCTTTGTCCGATTCATAATTTTCCCGGTAACTGTCGGAATAGCTACGCGGACTGTTGTTATAATTATAGTTGTAATTGGCGGAGAGGGTCAGTTTTCCTTGTTTTATCATGGCATAGCTACCCGCACCCACCCCGTTATTATTGGCATTTCCTCTAAAAGTAGCCGTATATCCTTCAAATCCGCTACCCACCGTAACAATATTCAGAATACCTCCGATCCCCTCCGCATCATATTTAGCGCCCGGTGAAGTAATGACCTCAATATACTTGATTGTATTTGCCGGCATACTTTTCAACACCTCTTTCGGATTGTTGCTCATCATATTGTTAGGTTTCCCATTCACGTGTATCTTGAAACTGCTGCTACCGTTTACCTGCACATTATCCTCTCCGTCCACCGTTACCAGAGGAACTTTCCGAAGCATTTCCAATATACTGTTCGATTTTGAATCCGGATCATCTCCAATGTTGTATTCAATCTTATCCACATCCACTTTAACCAAAGGCTTTTGTGCGACGATTTCCACACCTTTCAACACATTGTTAGCCTCCGAAGAGTATAAAGTCCCCAAGTCAACCACCCTCACCGACGGTTTTAAAGCAAATTCTTTCACGATAGGAGATTTGCCAATAGAGGAAATCGTAATAACATACTCACCCGAAGCCACATTCAGTTTTTCCTGAAAGTGTCCGTTCGCTCCGGTCACCGCCATTTTCACGGCCTTATTCGGGGCATTCTTCTTTGTAATCCTGATTGTTGCATACGGTTCTCCTTCCTGAGTTAAGGAATCCAATAGTATCCCTTTAACAGTAAAAGAAAGAGGAGCGGATTTCTGGGCCCATCCCAACGCAGATGTAACGAACATGAATAGTAATAGTAGCAATAGTCTGTGTTTCATGACTAGAATTATTTAGTTTTTTATTAATCTTCCCTTTACTGTTTATTTGTTTTAAAGCCTCTTCCGGAGTACCGTCCACCTTAAATTCAAAAACAGAAATGGCATCTTGCATTTTAATTCCGTCTTATCTACATAGACGTTATTATTATTGCGTAACTGCTCAAAGTTTTGTATTCCTATCGGATATATTCTAAAAGTATTATCCATGTCTATCTTTATTAAAGTGAATCACAGGCAAATATAGGTATTTACAGACAGACCGCAAGCGATAATCTTAGGAAAAAGAAAAATAACATTGCCACTTTCCGAACGCAAACTATTCTTTCTATAAGTTCAAAACATAAATACATCTGCCATCCTACACCATCTACAACTTATTTCACTGAACAACAACAAATTAAACAGGTGTAGGATACAGGTGACAGATGGTGTAGGATATACGTATCTGTCACCCCATACGACTATACGATTCGCCCCATACGACTACACGATTCGGCTAAAACGACTATACGTTTCACCCTAAACATACGGCATAGAGTGGCGTTTCATCAGCGTGAAACAATATGTTCGCCAGCGTGAAACAAAGTGTTTACCACCGTGAAACAAAGTGTTTCAAGCAATTAAAACACTTTGAAACAAACTTCATTTTAATTTCTTCCCTATTGAAATACCATATTGTAAAGCAGTAACCCTCCCTTAACCCAATTGTAATAGAAAAATAATGCCATAAAGCTTTGGTTATTACGCGAAATGGAATATCTTTGTTTTCTAATTATTTAGCACATAGCAGATGATAACCAATAATTCACAAGAAATATTAACTATTTATTCAAAACGCTAATGAAAAATCTAAATTTCCTCAAGCTGTTCCTTGCAACAATATTTGTGACGACTACAGCACTTTTTGCAGGTTGCGTTGACGATAACGACGACACTGAAGCTCCACGTTTGGAGATTTCTCCGAAGACATTAGTATTTAATGATGAAGGATTCCCTGTAGACGGGAGTCAAGATTATTTTGAAATCTCGGCAAACCGCAAATGGACAGCAACCGTTGTAGATGACAAGACTTGGGTCACTCTTTCAAAGATGGAAGGAAATGGTTCAGATAAAGTTCAAGTCAGCATTCCGGAAGGCATTACAGATGAAGCCACGGTAATGATTCAAATATCTAATAAGGTAGGAGTTTTATTGACAGAGAAAGTCACGATTAGAAGTGGAAACGTAGTTCCCAAAGTCGTTATTTACAATGAGACGTTTGGTTCAGCTGCTCCAAAGTCCAAACCAGAAAATGGAGATTGGCCTAATCCGACCAATTATACTGATTTTGTAAAAACTGGTGAAGGTAGTGCCAACGTTAGCTATGAAGGAGTTGAAGCAACTTTCCGTAAATCTGGAATACTAAGCGAAGAATATGAAAATGCATCAGGAGAGACAAAAGTATTTTTTGGAAGTAGTGCTAGTTTTACTATCAAGAACATTGCACTGAAAGAAAACCAGACCAACTTAAAATTAACATTCGGTGGTAATTATGCATCAAGAGGTAGTGATGGTAATTATGATAATGACTTCAAGCAAAACCTATTCCATGTAGCGTTAAGTAACAATGGAACTACATGGAAAGAAGTTAGTTATGAATTTAAGAAAGCAGGCTCCGCATGGGTAATTGCAACAGCCGATTTCACCCTAGCACATGCTACCCCAAATCTTTATATCAAATTTACAGCAGATGCAGCTTCTGTATTCTCTATAGACGACCCAACCCTCTACACAGGCAATGGCGGACAAGAAATAAACTTAGGAGATGGTACTATACCGGAACCAACCAAAACGACCATCGCAGATCTGAATAAGCTGATGCCTTCTGGTGATGGCGAACAACTCCTAGATGCCACCTATTATTTTGAGGCAGTTGTTCAGAATGATGTTACAGGAGGTAATTATTCATTCAATAACCTAATTCTAGCAGCTGAAAACGAAACAGAAGCAGGAAATGGTATTACTGTATATGACAACTCCAAACCTGAAAGTTTAGTAGAACCAAGTAAACATAATTTAGATATAGGAGATAGAGTAAAAGTTACCTTACACCAGGGACTTGCTAAAGTTAAGAACTACAAAGGAATGCATGAATTAGTTGGGACTGGTAATTGGATTACAATTGAAAAGCTAGAAGGTAAAGCCGCAATTACTCCTGTAATAATTACTGCAGACAAGCTCATTGATTATCAAGGGATGGCTATCACAATTTCAAATATCCAGAATCCGAATCCTGGTGTCTGGGCTACTGCAAACAACCTATCCACTCATAATTTTAATAGTTCAGGAACAGATTTTGTTGTATTCTGCAAAAAAGAAGCAACTGCTTTCGTTGATAAAACATTCAAAGCAGTAAGCGAAAGTGGAGTTTCTATTTCCGGTCTAGCAGCTGTAAACAATAACACAGGACAACTTGTCCCTCGAAATCTCAATGATACACAAGAACTTAACGCTGATATTCCATTTATAGTATCTGTTAGTCCCACTTCTTTAAGTTTCCCTGCAGAAGGAGGAGAAAAGACTATTGATGTTACAGTACTCAATAAAGGTAATAGCACTCTTTCTGTAGAGGGAGTAGACGATGTTACAGTTAACGACAATCAAATTACCGTGAAAGTCGGAAAGAATGAAACTGCATCTCCTATAGAAAAAACATTAACTATTTCTATAGCTGATGGAAATTCTATTACAGTTGATGTGACTATTGCAGCACCTATTAGTGGAGATACATTTGATGTAACTCTAACATCAGACGAGATAGCAAGTATGACATCAACAGGATATGCACCTTTTCAATTCAACAATTCATTTGGAACTTGGAGTGGAAAATGTGGAATAACTTCAACTGACAAAGTAGGAGAAGCCCCCTATCTACAAATAAATTTCGAATCAACAGAAACTAAGGGAGCTTTCAATTCTCATATAAAAACGCCAGAATTAAACGGTATTGTACAGAAAATTGTAATCACAACATCAATTAAGACAGTAGCGAAGAGATACTTTTTGATATGCGATTCTGACTATGAATACGCAGCAGGTATCACCCAAAGTGATTTAGACAAGGCTGCAAAAGCAAAGAGTGAAAAATCGACAGAAAAAGGGGCAACTTTTACCTTTGATAATCTTGGAGATTTAAATCTATCTCAATTTAGTATTTTTCCTGGCGGCGGTGCAGTGTATATAAGCTCTATCACTATCACCTGTAAAAAGAAATAACAAATTAACAATGCAATGTTATTCTAGGAAGAACTTTCTTTCTAGAATAACATTCATTTAAAAACTCTTTTTAAATGATATCAACCTCCAAATACTACGCAGCAGCAATAAAGTCCGCATTACTTGCGGTGCTGATACTGTGCACCTACTCATGTAGTAACAATGATTCAGAGCCAACCGGTGATGGAGAAGCACATTGGAAAATTTCTTCAACTGTGAAATCCGTATCCGGTTCATCAGCCATCATCTTGTCGGGAGAACCCGGTACGAGATGGTATGCAGAACTGACAGAAGGAGCAGAATGGTGCTCTTTCAGCAGCAAAGACTTTGCCAACGCAAAGACCAAAAATGGACAGCTTGCAGACGGTCTTAATGTACTATATGTATATTATAAAGCCAACACTGGGAAATTACAACGCCATGCACAACTAACTCTGCGCTATGCCGAAAACCCTGAGAAGACTTTTGATTTAATTCAACTAGCCGAATCAGAAGAACTCTTACCCGCATTCAATATATGGGCTGAACTTCCTGCAAAAGTAGACAACAGTAATTATCAATACGTCACTCATTACGGACTTTTGAATAACAAAACACTCCGCAATTATTCCATCTGTTTTGATAAAACTAAGAAAGCTGCTTTATGGGTAGCCTATCCGATACACGATGTATATACTACAAAGAATATCCCCGATCGTACAAACCGTTGGGCTTTCGACCCTACTATTCCAATAAGTGCCCAAGCCAATTGCGTGGAATATTCTTACAAAGGAAGCTATGACCGTGGTCACCAAGTCGCATCGGCCGACCGTGTATGTACAGACGAAATGAATGCCCAAACGTTCTATATGTCGAACATGACTCCGCAAGCCAGTTCCTTAAACGGAGCAATGTGGGGAACATTAGAAAGTAGAGTACGTACAAACAGTTGTAGTGATACATTATATGTAGTCACCGGCGCTTATTTCGAAAATGACAATACAACTACTTTTGATGGTGCAGGCAACCTCGTACCCATTCCTACACATTATTTCAAAGTTCTGCTCCGTACCATAAACGGAAAAACGGGAAAGAAAATTGAAGATTGTGCACCTGAAGAATTAAAATCCATTGGGTTCTGGGTAGAACATAAAGCATATAGTGGCGGTATCCCGACTGAAATTTGTAAAAGCGTTAAAGAAATAGAGACTAAAACAGGTTTCACATTCTTCCCCAAAGTAGCAGCTTCGGTAAAAGAGCAAAATGCACCGAGAGACTGGGGTATAAACTAAAATACTGATTTATGAAGAAACATTTATTTTTTACCATATCCTTTGTTTTGCTACTTACTGTCTGTTTCGGACAGAAACCATACAAAGTGGTATTTTATAATCTCGAAAACTTCTTCGACACAATAAATGACCCAGAAGTGAGAGATGATGAATTCACACCTGATGGACCGAAGAAATGGAATACAGCCAAGTACAACAAGAAGCTCAGTAATATCGAACGGGTCTTGTTCGGTATTGCCGCCATTGACAAAGAGTACCCGATTGTTATCGGTGTTTCCGAAGTGGAGAACCGAAATGTATTGGAAGACATTGTAGCAACATCCAAGTTGGCACCAGGTAACTACCGAATTTCGCACTTCGATTCACCGGAAGCTCGTGGAGTAGATGTAGCTTTCCTTTATCGTCCGGACGTATTCAAGCTCGAAGGACAGTATCCGGTAAAAACGGTCATACCTTCGTTGCCCGACTTTAAAACCCGTGATATCCTGACAATGTGGGGAACGATTGAAAACGAACCTTTCTTCTTCATGGTAGCCCATTGGCCATCACGCTTGGGGGGAAAAGAAGCGTCTGAATTTAAACGTATTGCCGTAGGAAACCAAATGCGTAGTATCGCTGACTCTGTATTAAGAGCCAATCCTGCTACCAAAGTGGTAATGATGGGTGACTTTAACGATGATCCTACCGACAAGAGTATAACGGAAGGACTCGGAGCGAAACTTAAAATGAAAGAGTTGTCGGCCGAAGATTTATACAATCCATTCGCAGATATGCTAAAGGCCGGCTATGGAACACTCGCTTACGGAGACGCATGGAATATCTTCGACAACATCGTAGTATCTGAAAATCTAGCCAAAGGATCGGCCGGAAAGATTAAGTTGCAGAAAGCTCCCGGTTCAAAGTTCTATGGCAATATTTTCAAACAACATTATATGATACAAAAAGAAGGGCAATACAAAGGCTATCCGCTACGTACATACGTAGGAAATAACTTTCAAGGCGGATTCAGCGACCATTTCCCCGTATACATCTATATAAGCAAATAAAAACTAAAATACTTATGAGAATAAAAAGTTTTTTAATCATGCTATTGTCTTTGGTTTCCCTGACTGCCTTTGCGCAGGAAGGTGGAGTCAAAGGTAAAGTCGTATCACGTGCCACACGTGCCGCCATTAGCGATGTCAAAGTAACTTTGACTCCGGGCAATATTACGACAACAACCGATGAAAAAGGTTATTTCGAATTTGACAAGCTGAATAAAGGAGAATATTCTCTTGCTTTTGAAGCTACAGAATATGAGCCTGTGAGTATCGCTGTCCGCATAGACAAGATGATGAGGGATATAAACAACGTGGTGATGGTTCCCGACAACCTGAGCCCCACTGTGGACGACGCTATCTTTGCTGAGTTTGATACAGAGACGTTGGATGACACACAGTCGTTACCATCTTCCTTGTCAGCTTCTAAAGATGTCTTCAATAACATCGCTTCCTATAAGTTCAGCGAAATGCGTTTCAATCTTCGTGGATATGATTCAAGATATTCAGATGTATATATGAATGGCATACAGCTCAACGATGCACTAACCGGCTATTCTCCGTGGTCATTATGGAGCGGACTGAATGATGCTACCCGTAATCAGGAAGTAACTTCGGGATTAAACATGGGAGAAATAGGTATTGGTAGTATCAGTGGTACGACTAATATAAACACGCGTCCTTCCCAAATGCGTAAAGGATTCCGTGCCAGCCTGGTCAACGGTAACTCGACTTATCGTTTCCGCGGAATGGTAACCTACGCTTCAGGGCCGCAGGACAATGGGTGGTCTTATGCTCTGTCTGTTTCAACACGTCAGGGAGGAAATTCTTACGTACACGGAGTATATTATAACGCATTCGGCTATTTTGCTGCCATAGAAAAACAATTCAATGAACAGCATCGTCTCGCACTAACTGTATTGGGAGCTCCGACAGAAAGAGGAACACAACAAGCCTCAACTCAGGAAGCGTATGATTTAGTAGGCAATAATTACTACAATCCGAACTGGGGATGGCAAAGCGGTAAACGGCGAAACGCACGTGTACGCAATTATCACGAACCGATCGCCATGCTCAACTACACCTTCGACATCAATGACCGTTCACAATTAAATGTCGCTACTTCTGTGCGATTCGGACAGAACGGCTACTCCGCACTTACTTGGTACGCTGGTCCCGACCCACGCCCCGACTATTATAGATATCTGCCCAGTTATTCCGACGGAACGACTTATGGTGCCTGGCTGGACGAAGCATGGCGTGCTAATACTGATAATATCCGCCATATCAACTGGGGACAATTGTACGACATCAACCGTAACCAAGAAGAGAACGCAACTTACGGTCCGGGACGACGTTCCATCAATATGATTGAAGAACGCCATACCGATCAGTTAGACTGGAATCTCTATACTCAGTTCTCGCATACGTTCCGCAATTATTCCAAAATCAACGGAGGAGTAAATCTACGTCGTAACCGAACGGAATATTATAGCGAAGTAAAAGACTTGTTGGGAGGTGATTATTGGGTAGACGTAGATAAGTTTGCCGAACGAGATATGGGTGGTCTAAATCCTATCCCTTATCAGAATGATATGGAGTATTACGAAAAATATGGTCATGCACGTGCCGCCAAAGAAGGAGACAAATACGGATATGACTATTATGGAAACGTATTAAACGCCAAAGCATGGATACAATATGGAATGAACTTCGGTAATCTGGGGATCAATCTTGGCGGTGAGATAGGAAGTGCTTCTTTATGGAGACACGGATTATGGAAAAAGGGACTATTCCCCGATAATTCTTTGGGTGACTCGGAGAAACTTAATTACCTTACCTATAAAGCCAAAGCTAATTTCAGCTATAAGTTCTCGGCAGCCCACTCCATCGAAGCTAACATTATGTATATGCAAGATGCACCGGCATTCCAGTCTGCATTTGTTTCTCCCCGTACACGTAACTCTGTAACTCCGGGACTCTCAGCAGAAAAAGTGTTTGGAGTAGATGGTTCTTATAATCTCCGATTGGGTGAACTTAGAGCTCGTGTATCTGGATATTACACAAAGTTTATGGATCAGAATAAGGTTCTTTCCTACTATGATGACGTAGAAGCGACTTTCTCCAATTTCGCAATGAGCGGTATTGATAAGCGTCACTTTGGTGTGGAAATAGCTGCATCGATTCCTCTTGATGCCGGATTCTATCTGAATGGTGCTCTTAGCTGGGGACAATATACATATGATTCTAATCCTAACTATGTTCAAATACAGGATAATAGTGGTGAGATTAAAAATGAAGGTAAGGTATATTGGAAAAACTTCCGTGTAGAAAGCACTCCACAGAAAGCAATGAATATCGGTTTGTCGTATCGCGGTCGCAAAAACATCTACGCTTCCCTGGATTTAAACTATTACAGCAATATGTATATATCCATGAGCCCGTTATATCGTACGGATGCGGTACTTACTCCCGGTATGGATAAAGAGGATATAGCCAACCTCCGCAGCCAGGAAAAATTCAATTCTGCTTATGTGATGAATGCCAGCATCGGTAAGAACTGGTTTATCAAACGCCAGTATACACTCGGATTTAATCTGGAATTGAAAAATATCCTCAATGATCAGGATATCAAGACAGGTGGCTACGAACAAGTTCGTTTGTTGAAAAACAAAGATACAAGCGAGCAGACTTACCAACCGTTTGATTCCAAATATTTCTATATGTTCGGATCAACGTATTACCTGAATCTCTATTTCCGATTCTAATTTGTAACGAATAAAAATGAGAACAATGAACAGATTATTAAAGATATGTATGGTTGTAGCTGTCGTATTCAGTTTTACCGGCTGCTACAATGATTTTGATGATCCTGCACCAGCCAAGGTATGGACAGATACGGATTTTAGCAGTGAGCAGATTATCACTATCAAGCAGTTGAAAGACATGTTTTATGCCAAATATGCTCCTTCATCAACAGCCGGATTGGGAAAATATGTCGAAATCACAGAAGACTATGTTATTCGCGGCAAAGTCATATCAAGTGACCAGGCTGGTAATGTTTATAAGTCATTGTATATTTATGACGAGACTTCTCAGTCAGGTATCGAACTAAAATTAATGGTTAGCAACTACGTATATTATCATATCGGGCAAACCATTTATGTGAAAACTAAAGGAATGGCGCTCGGAAACTATCGTTATATGTTGAGTCTCGGTGCAATGCCTACCGCAGCCGATATTGAAAAGAAATACGCAAACCGTAA